>VTLG01010455.1_pt1 | contig 41175 bp, 51 predicted proteins | sample 4694571 | NCBI WGS metagenome assembly VTLG01 (sample SAMN12604809, study PRJNA352737) | marine metagenome | biome: ENVO:00000447; feature: ENVO:00000209|ENVO:00000569|ENVO:01000036; material: ENVO:00002151; isolation source: viral sequences binned using virsorter ...
GGAACGGGGGTGTGGTACTGGAGTATTACAATGACTGTAAAACTAAGGTATCGTGGTGTTGAGTACACAAAAACTACAAAGTAATTAACTTAACATGAAAAAAATTGCACTTGCTCTAGCGGCATCTCTCGCTTCCGCACCTGCAATGGCTGGCGTTTATGTAAACGTTGAGTCAAACGCATCTTATACAGGCACTGACTATACTTCCCGTACTACTGATCTACACGTAGGTTACGAAGGAGACGTAGGTGACTTAGGATACTACATCCAAGGTGGCCCAGCACTCGTCGGAGCAGACGGTGTAGATGGTACCAATGAGTTTTCAGGTAAGCTCGGAGCTTCCGTAGCTGCGTCTGATAAACTAGATGTGTATGGTGAAGTATCATTCATTACTGATGAAGATGCTGATAACGCATACGGCACCAAACTAGGTGTCAAATATAATTTCTAAATGAAGTTATTCGATTCCCCGTGGGCAGTTCTTATACTGCTCATGGGTTTCTTTGCTACGGTAGAAGTTATGCATATACATGCACACAGCAACTGTCGTGCAGATTGTCCATGTCCACTTACAAAAGAATATTAATGTCACAACAAAGTAAAACAGGATTTGGTGTAGCACACCCTGTACAGTATACACCAGATAAACCAGTAGATATTCAAGATCCAGTGGATTTAACTCCCAGTGATTCTCAACCACCTGGAGTAGATGAGGAAATAGATTACAATTCTTTAGAAGAAGCTCTCTTAGGAGAGTAACTTCAGCGAGCTTAGTTTAGCGGTAAAACTGCAGCCTTCCAAGCTGTTGTCATCGGTTCGATTCCGATAGCTCGCTTTGGCTTTTGCCCTCTAAGGAGGATACCATTAGCCGTCTAGACGGTGGGATAGACCACAAATACAAATTAAATATAGCGCAAAAAATTTACGTACGTAAGAAAGTAAACAATACAATCCTTTTAGATTAATGGCTCAACAGGCTACAACTGCCAATGCCAATGGTCCTATTTGGGGTGGTGCCGATAACGGTGCCGTTGCTAACACTACCGAAAGAAGAGCTTTATATTTGAAGCTGTTCTCAGGTGAGATGTTTAAAGGTTTCCAACGCAATACAATTGCTAGAGATCTTGTAACAAGGCGAACCCTAAAGAATGGCAAGTCATTGCAGTTCATCTACACGGGTCGTACCAAGGCTGAATTCCATGTTCCAGGTCAGAGCATTCTCGGTAATGATGAGAAGTCCCCTCCTGTAGCAGAGAAGACCATCACTTGTGATGACCTATTGATCTCAAGTGCTTTCGTCTATGAATTAGATGAGACACTTGCACACTATGACTTAAGGGGAGAAATTTCCCGCAAGATCGGCTACGCACTAGCCGAGAATTATGACCGCCGGATCTTCCGTGCGATCACAAAGGCTGCAAGACAGCCAGCACCAGTTTCTATGACTAACTTCGTAGAACCAGGTGGAAGTATTGTTAAAGTTGGTGCTGCTAATAGCACAGCCGCAACTGATGCTTATGACTCAGCTAAATTAGTACAAGCCTTCTTCGAAGCTGCTGCTATTCTAGATGAGAAAGGAGTGACAGGTGAAGGGCGTGTAGCTGTACTCAACCCAAGACAGTACTACGAATTGATAAGGAACTGTGCAACTAACAACCTTATTAACCGTGACGAAACAGGTGACGCATTACAATCTGGTAATGGAATCCTTGACATTGCAGGCATCAAGATCTACAAGTCAATGAATATCCCATTCCTAGGTGACTATGGTGTTAACCTAGCTAACCTCCCATCTGGTGCTGTATCTAACATCAACGAAGCCGCTTCCAAAGGTAGCTTTATTGGTGAAGATATGGATGACCAAGACGCATCTGCTACTCCTAGTGGACAGAAGACCGTTAACAACTACGGTACTGCTGCTAAGTTTGGTGGGTCATGTGGCTTGATCTTCCAGAAGGAAGCTGCTGGTGTTGTTGAAGCAATCGGACCTCAAGTACAAGTAACTTCAGGTGATGTATCCGTGGTTTACCAGGGAGATGTCATTCTAGGACGCTTGGCTATGGGTGCTGACTTCCTTAACCCTGCTGCTGCTGTTGAACTCGTAGCTGGAATCGATGTATCTAGCAACTGGAACAACACTGCTGTTTCTAACGCAAGCTTCACTTAAGCTTATATTTTTAACCAACATACAGGGGACTTCTCACGGTCCCCTTTTTTTTATTCATAAAATTTTATGGCTTCCACGACAACTGATACCGAGACCGAACTCTCCGCTGTAAATGCAATCTTGGGAGCTATTGGTCAGTCACCAGTAACTTCTTTAGTATTTGAGAATCCAGAAATTAGCTTTATCTACAACTTACTGAGAGATGCTAATGTAGATGTACAAAATGAAGGATGGCATTTTAATACAGAGAAACATGTAAAATATACACCAGACGCAACAACCAAGAGAATAGAAATAGGTTCTGATATATTAAAAATAGATGTACCTGATGGTTGGAGAACTAGAACTTATGATGTTATCAAGAAGACAGATTCAACTAATAATGTAACATATTTATATGATAAGTATGATCATACTGATGAATGGGATGACGAGATAGATCTTGATGTTGTAAAACTATTTAAATATGTAGATATACCTGAACCTTTTAAAAGGTATATAATATATAAAGCTGCTACTAGAGCAGCAACACAGCTTGTAGGTAACCCACAGCTAGCAAGATTATTAGGGAACCAGGAGTTACTAGCTAGATCTACATGCTTAGAGTACGAATGTAATCAAGGTAATTATACAATGTTCGGATTTCCTGAGGATAGTATCCATAGAACTTATCAACCTTGGACTACTTTAAGGAGATAATATATGGCAGGAATTACACAAACAATCCCAAGCTATATGGGTGGTATATCTGAGCAGCCTGATCAATTAAAAAGACCAGGACAAGTTAAGAATATTATTAATGGTATACCAGATGTAACCCAAGGTTTATATAAAAGACCGGGTGCTTCAAGAGTAGGTAGTACTAAATTACCTAATGTACAATCTAATGGTTCATGGTTTCATTACTATAGAGATGAATCAGAAGGAGCTTATATAGGACAAGTAGCATCTGATGGTAAGGTTAGAGTTTGGAAATGCTCCGATGGTACAGAGGTAGATGTAGAGTATGATACAGCAGGTCAATCATATAGTGGTGGTGACTCAGATCATACTTCTATTACATCATACTTAACACCTAGTAGTGCTACAGCTACAGAAGATATCCAAGCTTTAACTATTAATGATACTACCTTTTTAAACAATAGAACTAAAACTGTAGCTACTACAGGTACTACAGCTGCAGCTCCTCATACTCATTATGCTTTTATTGAATTAAAAAGAACAGAAAACGGTAGGCAGTATTCATTGAATGTATTTAATAATGATACTACTACAGCTATAACACAAGTTACAAGAGCTAAAATCAGTAATGATGATTTAAATACTGATGGTGGTACTGGAAGATGTAGAGGTATTGGTACTCAAGTATTTAAAAAGGATGGCTCTGGATCTAGAAAGAATCTTATTTTCAGGATCACTACTCTAGGTCAGGCTGGCGTACATGAAAACGCTAACGCTGATGATAGTGGTGTTGATGGTGGCGGGTACTGCTGTGCTTATAATAAAAACTTACGAATCCTACATGGTGGAGAACATTGGGTTGTTAATGATGAAGTAACGGCACAGATGGATAGTGCTGATGGAGGAGCTGGAACTGGAAATAGCGATTCAGCTCCTACATATACTGTAAAAGTAGAGAAAGTAGAATCAGTTAGTGTTAAAGCTAATATAAAAGCAGTAAGACCTGAGCCTACACCATTTGATGGAGATACTGCAGTAACACCTGATACTATATTAGGTGGTATACAAGCTGAACTAAGTGGCATCAGTATTAGTGGTAATGCTTTAAGTACTTCTGTAATAGGTAATGGTCTTTATTTATCATGTGCTAGTGAATTTAATGTAGAGATAGTTAACCAAGATTTAATGAGAGTCATCCAGAAAAATACAGATGGACTTCAAGACCTACCTTTACAATGTAAGCACGGTTATATTGTTAGAGTAACTAATAGTAAGGAGGATGCTAAAGACGATCTTTGGATGAAATTTGAAGGAGAAAATGATAGAGATGGTCCTGGTAAATGGGTTGAATGTGCAGAACCTGGTATCACAAAAAGCCTTGACGCTACCACTATGCCTCATATATTACAGAGGCAAGCTAATGGTAAGTTCTTAGTTAAGAAATATACTTGGGCTGATAGAGAAGTAGGTGATGATGAAACTAATTTAATACCTACCTTTGTAGGTAAAAAGATTAATAGGGTTTTATTCTTTAGAAATAGATTAACCTTCTTAGCTAGTACTAATGTTATATGTTCTAGAGCTGGTAAATTAAATAATTTCTGGGCTGAGACTGCATTAACTGTTAGTGCTACTGATCCTATAGATATAACAAGTAGTTCTACCTTCCCTTCAGATTTATATGATGGTATAGAAATAACAGCTGGTTTACTTGTCTTCAGTTCTAATCAACAGTTCATGCTTTCAGCTGATGCTGAGATGTTTACACCAGAAACTGCTAAATTAAAACCTATCTCCTCGTACAATTATAATATAAAGATGCCTCCAATATCAACAGGTGTCTCTGTAGGTTTTGTAGATAACTCTGGTAAATACAGTCGTTTCAATGAAATGATAAATGTTGGCAGAGAGAACCCACCTTTGATAGGAGAAACAAGTAAACAAGTACCTACTTTATTAACTAAAGATATTGATCTGATAACTAATTCCAGAGAAAATTCTCTTATACTTTTTGGTAAATACAACAGCTCTGATGTAATAGGATATAAGTATTTCCAGAACGGTGATTCAAGAGAACAATCCGCTTGGTTTAAATGGAAGTTCAAAAATAATTTATTATATCACTTTATAATTGATGATGATTACCTCTTCTTAGATTCTAATAATTTCTTACAGAAAGTAAATATCATACAAGCTGATTCAGAACCTAGTATTGATCAGGATAGTATTAACTATTTAATACATCTAGATAACTGGACTACTGTTGCAAACGGCACATATTCATCTACTACAAATCTAACTACATTTGCAAACCAAACTGACTGGATTGATGACATCACTAATGGCAGTACGAATTTAGTTATTGTCGATACAAATAGTGGTAATACTAGAGTAGGTAGATATGCAGAATGTACTGTTACCAATACTGATGACTTTACTGTACCTGGAGATTGGTCTGGTGTAACTGTATACATAGGGTATCTATATGATTATCAAGTTGATTTCCCTAGAGTATATGTCACACAACAACAAGGTAGAAATGTAGCATCAGATGTTAATAGTTCCTTGATTGTACATAGACTGAAACTAAACTTTGGTAAGGTTGGTTTATATGAAACTACACTAACTAGAGTAGGTAAAGATCCTTACACAGAAGTATATGAATCAACTTTTGCTGATGATTACGAAGCTTCTGATGCACCTTATATTTCTGAAGAGATAAGAACTATACCTGTATATGAAAGAAATGAAAATGTAAATATTTCCCTCAAGTCCACTCACCCTGCACCCGCTGTATTACATTCAGTTTCTTGGGAAGGTGATTACTCACAAAAATATTATAGACGTGCCTAAAGTAGAAATCCGCCCAATCACATTGGAGGCTGCTATTGAAGTAGCCTCTAATCTACTACCTGCTGACCGCAGAGAAGTTGAAGAAGGTCATGGTTATGATGTAACTACATACCTTGCCGCAGAAGCTTCAGAAGGGAATTCAGTATATTTTACAATGCCTAACGGCAAGACTGCCGGGATGGCTGGAGTAGGTGAAGATGGATGTATATGGATGCTATGTACTCCTGTTATATATGATTATCCAATAGCCTTTGTAAAAGGAGCTAAAGGTTTTGTTGAGAGTAGAACAGAGCCATTATTATGGAATGTTGTAGATGAACGTAATAAAATTCATTTACGCTTACTCAAATTCTTGGGCTTTAGATTTTTAAGAAAAATTTCTTTTGGCCCTAACCAATTGTCCTTTATAGAATTTTGCCGTGTGTGCAGGAAATAAAAACCTAGCTGCTCAAAAGCAAGCAGGTTACACTCAGATGCTACAGGATCAGAAATTTCTAAATAGTGCAGCCTTACATTATAGTAAAGGAGCTCAGTTTAAGAAAGGTAATGATGCTGCAGTAGTTGGATATAGTAGAGATATAGGCGATGCTCAAGCTAAAGCACTGGAATTTGCAGGTAATGCTAGACTCAGTAAAGCTGTAGGTTACGCCAAATACCAACAACAAAAAGGTAGATACAGTGCTGGTAAAGATGCACTGAATAAATCTAGAACAGCTAGCCGTAATGCATTCTTAGCTATGGCAGCTCAGAACCGACAAATCGAGTATTCTGTAGATCAAACTTTTGGTCTTGGTATGCAGAATGCAGAGACTGCTGCTAATAGAACACTTGCATCTAATAGAGATAAGCTTTTAGCTTCTAAAGGCATGAGACCTATCAAACCTCATAGGATACCAATGCCTAAAGGAGAAGCTGATATCATGGGTACATTTAATAAGATTAAAACTATCGGTGCTATTGGTGCCGCACCTTTTACAGGTGGAGCTAGTCTTAAATTAATCGGTTTAGGTGGTACTGGATCAGGTGGTAAATGGGATTTATTCGCATAATGAGAGGTAATTAACATGACTAATTCAGCAATGAAACCCATCCTTCACGAAGAGAAAAAGAGTAAAACTAACTACCTTAATCTACCAGCAGATCAGACTGTTGGATTACGGAAGAGCATGAGTGATTACCAAGCTTCTATGGCTGTTTGGGGTAATGAATTAATCTCTCAAGCTAAGAACTTCGATAGAATGGCAGAATCAAGGAATAAAGAATTATGGGAATTACTACCTAGACAAGGTTCTGCTCTTTATCTTTGGAATGAAAAACGTAAACAAGCGAAGCAACTTGATGAAGATTATATAGAGCTTACTACTGAAGGTACTGAAACTAGAAGAAAGGAAAATGCTTATATATTCGGATTGAATGGGTTACTTCAAGAACAAGAAGCTGTAAAAAGGAGAGATGCAAATGCAACTATAGCTGAAGCAGAGCGTCTTGGACTTAAACCAGATCCAAGTGATAAGGAATTAGTAAAAAAATCTGCTAAATATCATGGTACTGATAGAAGTGTATTAACACAATTCACTAATGAATACCCAGGATTCTTTAAACAAGCAGCTTCAACACATGAATTTAAAGGTATTGATGGTCGATGGTATACACTTAATCAAGCACAAGGTGATCCAGAAAACTGGGAACTTGGTTTAAGAAGTATACGTGAATTAGCATGGATTAAAGCTCTTGAACTCAGTGATAATAAACTACTGTTAAGACAGATTGTACTTCCAGGTTTTAGAAAACAAGATGAAGTAATGCGAACTGCAAGGCTTAGAGTAGCTGAGGAAACATATAATGCTAGAGAAGCTATTGAAGAGAAACATGATTTAGCAGAAAACTTAACTAGAGATCCGGTAGAAGAATTTAGAAAAGAATTAATAGTAGTATCAGGTAAGTATCCTACAGCCAATGGTTTTGATGGACGTGCAGCTACTATAGAAATGGCTGAAAGAACATCAGTATTACTTGAAGAAGGTTTGATTGGTGAGACTGAGGCAGAAGCAATATTAAACTGGAAAATTCCTTCGAATATGCACCCAGCTCAGGATAAAAAATCAAGTAAAACATTTTCAGAATTAAATCCAGTAGCAGCTAGACAAATAGAAGCAGCATTACGTAAACAAAAAAAGGAAGTTCTTGATAATAAAGAGACAGATATAGATAATGAAGTTAGGAGTACATTTTTTGGATGGAAAGAGAAGATAGGAAAAAGACCTATAACTGTCAAAGATTTACAAGAATACCGTAAATTACATAGAGATAAATTTGGTAGTTTCACTCCGTTACCAGACGATTTTACAAAAATCGAAACAGCTCAAGATCAAGATAGCGCAGCTGCTTTGACAGATTTAAAGCATTACATGATGACTGGAGGTAGAAATTATAAAACAGCACAAGGATTACGTGCTGGTATAACAGATCCTGATGACTTTGAAGCTGCAGATAAAATCCTTGATTACATAGAAAGTCAAGGTATGGATACTGATAGAAGAGATGAATTTGTTAAACAAAACACTAATGAATATACCAATGAAACTATAGGAAGATTTGATATAGGTTCTGAACGTTGGTCTAATACCTATGATAACCTTATAGATATATACAATGATGCATATTCAGATGCTATAGATGCAAATCAATCTGCAAGTACAGCTGAAGGTAAAGGTAGGGAAGCAGTTAAAAGAGCTATAAGAGAAGATAAAGCTAAGTCAGCAGCTGATAAAACGCTCGGAGTATTTAAACCTGAAGAGTGGGATGATAGTGCTGCTACAGATTTAAAGAAAACCAAAGTTGCATTAAAGAAAGATCGGACTATATTATCTAAAAATACACCAATGCCTGGAGAGGAAGCTGCTTTAAAACAAGCTGAGTCTTTCTATGAATATGGCGGACCACCTGTACCTTATTATGTACAGATAGCTGAAATTATACCTGGTATGAATTGGAAACAGGTAATGGATAAACGGTGGGAACTGTCCGGTGGTAAAGCTAAAAGAACTGATTTAGAAGAGGTAGTTAATAAATTATCACCTGAAGATCAGAGATTAATTAATCAAAATAATCCGTCTGCTACACTTAGATTACTTCTTAAAAATACAGAATTCGCAGAAACATTTAATATTGATTCTCAAGAAAACCCTGACTATAATTATATAAGAGCTGAAGGTGGTGAAGGTCCAATAGAAACTGAAATGCCATTAACACAGATGACAGTAAGTCAAGTCTTAGAACTAGCAAAAACAGGTCATCATGATATAGGAGTATTAGGTTTAGACGGATTACAACTAGTTGAAGCTCTTGAAGGTATAAGGGAAGATTGGGACTTGGATACAGTGTTCGATGAAGAGTTCCAAAACAAATTAATAAAAGGTGCCTTAAGAACTAAAGCTAATAAACAGAATGCTGTCTCCGGTGTCGATACAGCTTGGATGAGTTTAACTAATATAAATGAAAACCTTGCATCAGCATGGATAGACACAACTGGGATTAAAGATCCCTATCGACAACCAAATACAATGCCCGAAGCAGTAGCTATGGCTGCTGTTGACTTTTACTTGCCCGATATGGCTTAAATACAATGGGAGATGAACCTAATAGTGGCTTCGATGTTGACCTTAAAGCTTTAGAACGCGAAGAAAAGGAACTCGAAGACATCATACAACAGAACAAAGAAACTGAAGAGAATGATACCCTTGTCGAAAATCAAGATGCACAAGAAACAGCTCAAGCCTTAGCAGAACAGAAAGATCCTAGAGATGCTAAGCAATGGGGTTTCAAAGCACTTGTTAAAGAAGGTCAATCAATCTTATCAGGAGGACTCCAAGATACTGCTTCTTCCATCGCTACTTTTCCAGAACGTACAGTAGATGCGTTAAGTGGAGAGATGGCCAGGGAGAGAAAGGAAAAGGGGTATTATAGACCTGAGTTTCACCCATTCACAGATTACGAGAACCCTATCATAACTAAAACATGGTGGGGTAAATTATTAAGAGGTACTGTTCACTTTGGTAGTATGGCTGCGGCTATCATACCAACAGCTAAAATTACAGCTGCAAGAACAGGATTAAGTATAGCTGCTTTAGGTGGTAAAACACTTGGATCAAGCTTACTAAGAGCTAGTGCTGTTGGTGCTGCGACTGATCTGGTATCTAAGGAATCAGACGGTCATAATGCATTAGGCGCACTAAATAAAAAATACAGTTGGATAGATACACCTTTAACTACTAAAGATACAGATCATCCTATATGGATGAAGTTTAAGAACATCGTCGAAGGTATGGGAATTGGTCTTATATTTGATGGCGCTTCTGTATTAGTAGGTAAAGGTTCTAAGAAAGTAATGCAAAAGGTTGCTGCCAGAAATGAAAGTATTAAAGCTCAAAGTACTGAAAATGGTGTAGCACAGATTAGAAAAGGTGTAAGAGAATTAAGAGCTGATAAGAATAAACCTTTAACTCAACCACATCAAGGTGCTCATCTTTCACAAGAACCTGTTGAGGAAGTTGTGGATAGAATGAGTAGAAGTAGGAATGAATGGTTAGCAGATGAAGGATCAGCTGGTACTGTTACTACACCATTAGAACGTGAACGTATAGCTAGAGAAGCTGGTGACACTGAAGAAGTAGTAGAAAGAGTACTTCAAGAATTATGGAGTACAGAATACTATCAATCTAAAGTAAAAGAAGTTCAAGCTAAAAGAACTACTATGGCTGAAGCTTTTGGTGATGCTGTCTTAGCACATCAAAGGATTACTAATGGTAGGAATGCAGCTGATATGAGTGCTGATGAGTACCTTAAAGAACTTAGAGATGCTCAAACAGATATAGTAGATGATCAGTACATACTTACTACTAGTAAAGTATTAGCTGGAGACCTTGTTGTAGGTACATTATTCCAACAACTAAGGGATACAGGTATTGCAGCTAGAGAATTAACAAGTTTAGCTGATATAACAGATGTAGATGGACCAGCATATCAATTAGCTGATACATTAATATCTGCTTTAGCTATGACTAAAAGAGCTAGGGCACTTAAGTCTCAAGCTTTAAAGAACTTAGATGATGTCTCAAGAGCTGCTAGAGCTAAAGAGATGGTAGCTAAAGATATAGCTGAATCTAAAGAAGCAATCATGACAATGCTTAAGATTGCTAAAGATGAGCCTGAGAATGATCTAGTTAATGCTATTGTTGAAGCGTTCTCTCAAATGAAAGATGTCCATAGTATGGATGACTTTGATACATGGGCACGTAAGATGATACGTGGTGGAGAATTAAATAAGTTTGATAGGACTGGTGCAGCTATTAGAGAACTAGAAGGAGTTATGATACATAGCGTTCTAAGCGGCCCTAAGACTGCTATAAGAGCGATTATGGGTACAAGTACCGCAACCTTCTTAAGACCCTTCTCACAAGCCTTAGGGGCTACAATGATGTACCCTTTCCAGAAGGACACAGCTACACTTAGATCAAGTTTAGCTTCATTAAATGCAATGATGCAAGCTATACCTGAATCCTTTGAATTATTTAAAACAAGACTCAATTCTTATTGGAGTGGTGATATATCCACTATTAAGTCACGCTTTACTGAATATACTAGAGATGATAATAACTGGGAAATCTTAAGACGCTGGGCTGAAGATAGTGGTAGAGCTACTGATGGAGATAGAGCAGCATTTTTCTTAGCTAATCAGGCTAGAAACTTAAATAATAACAGTTTCTTCACCTATTCAACTAAGATAATGGCTGCTACTGACGATACTTTTCGTTATATTTTAGGTAGAGCTAAGATGAGAGAGAAGGCCATGCGTAATGCAATGGAGCTTCAAGGTGCTGGTAAGCTACCAGAAATTGATCCACAAGTTCTAAGAGCTTATGAAGATGATTTCTATTCTCAAATCTTTGATGGTAATGGAGATTTATTAGATGAAGCAACTAAATTCGCTGCTTCAGAAGTAACACTGACACAACCGCTAACTGGATTTGCTAAAGGATTGAATGATGTATTTACTGCTAACCCATGGGCCAAGCCTTTCTTTCTTTTTGCACGAACTGGTGTTAACGGTCTTAGTTTAACTGCTAAACATACACCAGGTTTTAATTTTGTAGTTAAAGAATGGAATGAGATAGCATGGGCTAAACCTAATAACTTAGAAGCTGTTGCTAAATATGGTATTACTACTGCTGAAGAACTAGCTAATGCTCAGGCATTACAAGTTGGTCGTTTAGGTATTGGTACTGCTTTAGTTAGTATGGCATCATGGGCGTGGATGTCAGGTAATCTTTCAGGTAACGGACCTGTTGATAGACAAAAAAGACAAGCATGGATTGATGCTGGATATAGACAAAGAGAGATAACTGTTGGCGGAGTGACGATTGGATATGATTCTATAGAACCCTTTGCACCTATACTCAGTACTATTGCTGATATTGGCGATGCTAGTTTATTAATGGGTGAAGAATGGACAGAAAAACAATTATTAAAAGTTTCACTAGTACTTGCACAAGGTATTACTAGTAAATCATACCTAGCTGGTATGCAAATGTTTGTTGATCTTGTAGGTGGTAGACCTGGACAAGCTGAAAGAATAATAGCAAGTTTAATGAATAATACTTTACCTGCTTCTTCTCTAAGAAATGAATTAGGTAAATTAATAAATCCTCATATGAAGGAATTAGGATCAGGTATTGATCAATCTATACGTAACAGAAACTTAACTAGTGAATATATAGCTGGTCAACCCTTACCAACTAAATATGATATACTAGATTCCGATCCAATTAAAGATCATGACTTCTTAACTAGAGCATATAATTTCTTCTCACCTATTCCGTTGAATTTAAAACAAAGCCCTGGTAGACGATTACTTTTTAGAAGTGGATATGATTTACGTACTTCTATAAACTTCAGTCCTGGTGGTAGAACTAGTGGAATTGATTTATCAGATTATCCTAGATTAAGATCTGAATTCCAACAAGCCCTTGGTCAACAAAACTTAGAAGCTAGATTCAATAAAGCTGCAACTGATCCTAAGATTTTAGCATCTATTGAAGAAATGGAATTTGATATCAGAAGTGGTAACAGATCAAAGTATGAAGCCATGGATTATTGGCATAATACTGTATTCAGAAAATGGTTTACTGAAGCTAAACAAATTGCATGGGCTCAAGTAAGTCAAAGACCTCACTTCCAAGAAGTTATACAGGATCAAAGAGAGGCTCAGTTAGGTCGTATACGTAAGCAACGTGAAACCAGTTTAATAAATGAAGTCCAACCCCTTCTCCAATTTCAACCTAAATAAAGATGGCAACAACAACATTCCATGATTATAATGGGGATGGGTCAGATAAGACATTTAACTACACATTCCCTACTTACTCTCAATCTGAAGTAGTAGTTGAGGTAAACAATGTAATAGTTGATAACTATACAATACCTAGTTACTCTACTTCTGGTACTAATACTGTAACCTTCGATAATACTACAGGTACAGTAAATACAGATGTATGTGAAGCAGATGGTTCTCCTAAAGCAGGTACTGCTAATGTAAGAGTTTATAGAGATACAAATGTAGATTCACAGAAACATACATATCAAGCAGGTTCTGCATTAAAAGCTGGTGAGCAGAATACTGAGTATACACACCTATTAAGAGCTTTACAAGAAGAGCAAACTAATACAGTAACAACATCTCGTATTAAAGATGGTGCAGTAACAACAGTTAAAATTGCAGCAGATGCTGTGACTGGAGCAAAAATAGCAGATGATACTATCAATTCTGAGCACTATGCTGCAGGATCTATCGATCTTGAACACATGTCTGCTAACTCTGTAGACAGTGATCAATATGTAGACGGATCTATTGACCATGTACATCTAGCTAATGATATAATAGACGGTGATAATATACAAGATGATGTCATAAACTCTGAGCATTATGCAGCAGGTTCTATTGACTTAGAACATATGTCTGCAAACTCTGTAGATAGTGACCAGTATGTAGACGGTAGTATAGATACTGCACACATAGCTGATAGTCAAATTACTACAGCTAAGATTGCAGCAGATGCTGTGAATGGAACTAAGATTGCTGATGATTCTATCAACTCTGAGCATTATGTTGATGGTTCTATTGACACTGCTCACATTGCTGACTCACAAGTAACAACTGCAAAGATAGCTGATGCTAATGTAACAGGTACTAAGATTGCTGGCCTTACAATAGGTACATCACATATTGCTGATAATCAGATAACTACAGCTAAGATACCAGACAGTGCTATAACTACAGCTAAGATAGATGGTGGAGCTATAACAAATGCTAAGATGGCTGATGATTCAGTTGGTACAGATGAACTAATTGATGCATCAGTTAATGCTAATAGGTTAGCTTCTAATGCAGTCACTACAGTTAAAATAGCTGATGACGCTGTAACAGTCGCAAAGATAGCCGATGCTGAACTCTCAACGCTTGCTGGTATGCAGTCAGGTACTGCTTCTATTTTGGCGGGTGGTACAGCTCTTACCTCTACTCTTAGCGAGCTTAACTTGCTGGATGGGAAGAGTATTGTCACGACAATTAGCAGCCCTACTGATGTACAGCTTCCTACAGCTCAAGCTGTCGAAGAAAGAATCGTAGATTTAGTAACAGATGTAGGTGGTTTCAGACCTATTGCTAATGAGACAAGCTTCCCTGCTACTAACCCAGACCCTGAAGATAATGCAGGTACTATAGTTAGTATCAAAGCATTAGCTAGTAACCTTACTTCTAATGGAAGTGGTGTAGCAACAATTGCTAATGGAGCTGGATCAGGTAATACTGTTACTATTAACGGTATGGCTAACAGCGATACCATTGAAGCTGGTAAAGGTATATTAGTTGAGACAACATCTACATTACATACTTATACTTTCCACAGAGAGACCTTAGCACCTGCAGATATTACTTCTGCACAAACTGCAGTTAATGACTTTAATGCTAGATATCGTGTAAATGCTGGTGAACCTACTTCTAGTCTTGATGACGGTGATTTAGTATGGGATACTAATGCTGACAAGATGAAGGTGTATGATGCTACAGCTTCTGCTTGGAAAGAGGTAACATCATCTGGTGACTTTAAGTATCTATTCCTCTGCCCTGCAGGTGGAAGTGGAGCACCTACTTTAAATGGTAGTATTGCTACATATGACTTAAGGGAAGATAGTAATTCAGGTAGTGCAGCTAGTGTAAGTAGTGCAGCACAACTTATAGTTAGTATTAACGGTATTGTACAAAAAGCTAATACTGGTACTAGTGCTCCTGCTGAAGGATTTGCACTTGTAGATGCTAATACTATTATATTTGGTGCAAACCTAGCTAGTGGTGATTCAGTATTTATAGTACAAATAGGTTCTGCTGTTAGTATTCCTACACCAGGAGACAATACAGTAGCTACAGCTAAGATACAGAATGGTGCGGTTACGACTGCTAAGTTAGGTGCTGATGCTGTAGATGGTACAAAGATTGCAGATGATGCAATAGATTCTGAACACTATACAGATGGTTCTATTGATACTGCTCATATTGCAGCTGACCAAATAACAGGTGCTTTGATTGCAGATGATGCGGTTGGTGCTGAACATATAGAAGATTTAGATGCAAATGTTAAATGGGTAGATGGTGCTAAAGCTATATTCGGTACTGGTAATGATTTAGCTATATATCATACTGGCACTGATGCCATGATTGATGCAGAAGAATCTGGTGATACAAGAGATTTATATATTAAAGCAGGTGATGGAGCTGGAGCTGATCCAGGTACTGTTCAGATACTTGCTAATGATGGGAATAAATTATTACGAGCGACTAATGATGCAGGTGTAGAGCTATTCTTTGATAATACTCTTAAGCTTAATGTTAAAACAGATCAGATAGAAACAAGAGATGATATAGTTCCTAATGTAGATAGTACAGATAGTATTGGGACTAATGCTAAAAGATTTGCTAACGGTTATTTTGACACTCTCTACGGAGATGGTTCAAACCTAACTGGTATATCTGGTGGTGTATCGAGTGATGCACAGTCTAACACTGTAGCTGGTACTAATGCTGGTGATAGCTTTAGTGGTACAGATGCAAATGAAAACAGTTTATATGGTAAAGACGCTGGTACAGCTATAACAACTGGTGACGGTAATACACTTATTGGTGCGTTTGCAGGAGATGCAACTACAACATCAGGAAACAATACTGCTGTTGGAAGTTACGCATTAACTACTAATATTACTGGAGCTAACAATACAGCTATAGGTAAAAATTCATTACTAAATAATACAGCTGGTAATAACGTTGCTGTTGGTTATGCTGCATTAACTACTAATACTTCAGGAACTAATAACGTTGCAGCTGGTACTTATGCTTCTTGTTTGAATACTACTGGAAGTAAAAATGTAGCTATAGGTGATAATGCATTATATGCTAATACTGAAGGTGCATCTAATACTGCTATAGGTAGACAAGCATTAGATACAAATACTACAGGTAATTACAATACTGCTGTCGGTGAAGTTTGCTTACAAGCCAATGAAACTGCAGATTATAACACCGCTATGGGTCGTTATACGATGTATGCGAATACAACTGGTGCAAGTAATACTGCACTGGGTTATAACGCATTAGGTACTAATACTACAGGTAGTTATAATACTGCTGTAGGTCAAAAGGCTTTACGTGATGCTACTACAGCCAGTAATAATACAGCTGTAGGTATTGAAGCTCTCAGAGAAAATGAAACTGGAAATAAAAATGTTGCAGTTGGTAGTGAAGCTTTACGTGACAATATAACAACAAGTAGATGTACAGCTGTAGGTTATCAAGCACTTCGAGAATCTGAAGCCGATGCTAATACTGCTATTGGTAATGAAGCAGGACTGGTAATTTTAAACGGTGATCATAATACTGTTGTTGGAAATGAAGCTATGAAAGCTACTACTTCAGGTGCATCTAATGTTGCTGTAGGTAGTCTGGCACTGTATGATAATACTTCTGGTGGTAATAACGTTGCCATAGGTATGAAAGCTTTGGAGAACCAAACTACTTCTCTAGATAATGTTGCCGTAGGTTGGAAATCTATGGATAGCACTACTACTGGCTCTCATAGTGTTGGTATAGGTAGAGAAGCTTTATTTAACCAAACAACAGGTAATTATAATGTTGGTGTTGGTATGTATGCTGGGTATGATATAACCACATCATCTAATAACACTTGTGTTGGTTATCAAGCTGGACGTTATCAAACAGCTGGCGGTGGTTCTTATTTCGGTTGGTATGCTGGAAGAGGTAGAACTGCTGGTGATGGTAATACAGGCATCGGTCAATATAGTATGGGTAATGGAGCTGGAGATGCTGGATATAATACTGGTGTTGGTTATGCAGCATTATATGAACTAACAACTGGAGATAATAACACTGCCATTGGTAACGAAGCTGGTAAATCCAACACAACAGGTAGTAACAATACAATGCTTGGACGTCAAGCAGGACAATCTAATTCTCCTGCAGGTCAAATGCAATCAGATAATAATACTATTTGTTTAGGTAATGATGATATTGCTAATTTATACTGTAATGATACTAGTATCTCATCTTCTGACTCTAGAGATAAAACTGATATAACTAACTTCACACCAGGGTTATCTTGGATTAATTCTCTACGTCCTGTTACTTATAAATGGGATAGGAGGTCTTGGTATCTTGGAGAAGGTGAAGATGATATTACAAAAGTTACACGAGACGGATCTAAAAAGAAATCTAAGATTAACGTTGGATTCATTGCTCAAGAAGTATTAGATATTGAAAAAGACAATGGCTTTGGAGATACAGAAGACACTATGTTAACTGTAAATCTAACTTCTGATGGTAAGAGATATGGTCTTAAGTATGAACGTCTTGTACCTGTATTAGTAAATGCAATTAAAGAACTCTCAACTAAAAATGACGCACTTGAAGCACGTATCGCAACACTGGAGGCAGGCTAAATGGCATTAACACAAGTAAAAACACTCGGTATAGCAGATGATGCTGTAACCCTAGCAAAACAAGCTGGTGGTACTGATGGTCAGATTATTACATTTGATGCTAATGGCAATCCTACAGCAGTAGGACCAGGTACAGATGGACAGGTATTAACCTCTACAGGAGCTGGATCACCCCCAGCTTTTGAAGCTGCTTCTGGTGGTATATCAGATGTTGTCAGTGATACATCTCCACAACTTGGTGGTGATTTAGAAACAAATGGGCATAACATTCTATTAGGAGATAGTTCCAACGGTGCTGATGATGATGTAATCAGAATAGGTGCTGGTCAAGATTTAAACATTTACCATGATGGAACAAATAGTTGGATTGTCAATAAAACAGGTAATCTAAATTTCTATGCTAAGCATGGTGAATATGCATGTAGGATGATTCCTGATGGAGCCGTAGAACTCTATTATGATAACAGTGTTAAGTTAGAGACACAAAGCACTGGTGTTAGGATTCAAGATCATTTGCATATGCATAATGAGGATAGAATAAAACTTGGATCTAGTCAAAATTTTGAAATCTATCATAATGGTACGAATGCTCAACTAGATAATACTACTGGCAACTTGGAGTTGCGAAATGTAGGAACATTTAGTAGTGAACGTCAATTACAGATAAAAGCTAAGGTTGATGAAAATTCTATTGTTTGTAAATCTGACGGAGCCGTAGAATTATACTACGATAACAGTAAGAAGTTAGAAACTACCTCAGGCGGAGTTGCAATAGTAAATTCATTGATAGTAGATGGTACTGATCGAAGTGCTGCACATGCTAGTAACCAAGACTTTGTTGTAGGTAATACCAGTCAAGCATATACTGGAATGGCACTTGTTACTCAAGATGGTGGCTACTGTTCCATCGTAATGAGTGACGGACAAGGAGATAAAAACAAAGGATTAATTGCCTTTAACCACGCTGATGATAGTTTTAAATTTGTTGTTGATCCAGCTAGTGGAGTTGATACCTTAACACTTACTAGTGATGGATTTGTTGCTAAAGGAAGTGGTGGAGATTTTTATTGGAAATATACTGATAAATGTACACTACACACTGATGATGTAAAGGCTAAATTTGGTACTGGTGGAGATTTAGAAATCTTCCATAATGCGACGAACGGTAATAAAATAATGTCCAATAATATGGATATAAGGATAGGTACTAACAATAATCATACTCTTATTTTAGGTCAGTATTATAATGCTGCAGGCGGTGGAGATACCTGTGAAATCTGGAGTAGTGGGGTAATGCCTGCATCTGATGATGCTAAAGACTTAGGAGAAACAAACCATAGATGGGATGATGTCTATGCTACTAACTCAAGTATTCAAACTTCAGATAGCCGTGAAAAAGATAATATCAGTGTTAGTGATTTAGGTTTATCCTTTATCAATAAATTAGCTCCTAAATCTTATAAGTTTAAAGGTAAAACAAGAACTCATTATGGTCTTGTAGCTCAAGATATAGAAACAGTGTTATCTGATATAAGTAAATCTACAGCAGATTTTGCTGGTTTTGTTAAAACAGATAATAGTGAAGCTAAAGATGGAAGTAGTTATAGATATGGTTTACGTTATGGTGAATTTATAGCACCACTTATTAAAGCAGTACAAGAATTATCCACTAAAGTTGCAGCCTTAGAGGCAAAATAACACCCAATGACACATATTTTAGAAAAAATCGAAGAAGTACAAGCTGAATTACAGCAAGTAGTAGATGCTCATAATAAACTATCAGAGCAAAGGAATGTTGTTTATCAACGTTTTACCGAGCTGCAAGGTTCACTGAAAACTTTAAAAGAACTACAGGAGGTAGAAGATGGCGGAAAAGACAGCTGATGAAGTAGCAAAATTATTCACTAATGCTGGGGATAGTGTTACTGTAATTAATGGTAACAAAGAAGCACGGCAAACCGATGCTGAATGGAAAGAAGAGCTACAACGTAATGTAGATCATCTAGAAATCATTAAGGCTTATAAGAAAGAAGATGGTACTACATCTATCTGGACAACTGAAAACTTTTCAACAATCGATGCTGCAGTAACATCTGGTAAGAATAAAATAGCAGCCTTGTAATGTACATACCTAGAGCTAAGCTTCCTAAAGCTCTAGACATCCCTCAGATGTACTTCAGACCGCCTACAGCAGACGTTCCAGCGTATAAACCTATGGTTATACCCCCAGCTGATTTAGAGCGCCCTGAGGAGACTGAGGCGACAGAGGAAGAAAAGGCGGAGCAACCAGAAGCTCCTAGTTTAAAGATTCCGGTTATTGATATTCAAATGCCCATACCGGAAGCAGCCGTGGTAGTAACTGCTGTAACAACAGCTGTTATTGCAGTTGCAACTACAACTGTTACCCAATCTTTATTTGAACCTATTAAAAAGAAAGTTCAAAAGCAACTACAATCTAAAGTTGATGCATGGAAGAAAAAAAGGAAGGAAAAAATCTCCTCCACAAATTGAAAGATGCAGCGGAGGATAACGAATCACAAATTCAAATCCTATCTACCTTCGTACGTTTAGGCGTAGTTGTATGGGCAGGATTTATAATTACTCTTAATTACGTAGAATTGCCTGTAATTAAGAAAGCAGGAAGTTCTGATATCACGTTCGTGGCAAGTATATTTACTGGTGCACTTGCGTCCTTCGGGCTCAATACATCCAATCAAAAGAAAGGAATGACTCCTGTCAACTGTCCAATGGCTAAGAAAAAGGAAGAATGAAAAAATGGCTTTTACTCTTAGCACTGGTTTCCCCCACAGCGGTAAGAGCAGAATTAGTTACGCCTCAGTTCACCCAAGGCTCAATGAATTCCACCACGACAACGACCCAAGAGATAACGGAGGAAATAACCACCACAACTTATGGGTCTGCATTAAACAAATGGTCAGGAGACAACATAACCCACACCTCAGCATCTTCTGGCGGAATAGCGGATTCAGATTCGGTATTCAACATGACAACAGCTGGCTCAGACTTCTCTCTAGAAGTAATAACAAGAGCAGCAAGTCAAGTACTAGAAGTAACAGAGATAGAAAGAACTATCGAAACTACTGCTACTACGGTCTCATTATCAGTATTCTCACAATAGGAGGTATACCAGCAAATGCTGAAGAGGGAGAAACCAACAATACTTCAAACCCTGTGGCAGCAGCTACAGGAAACGTTACAAATCAAGCCGTCCAGTTCCAAAATAACGGAGCCCCTTCTCGCCAAATCATCGGTCCGAATATATCCTGTAATGGAGCAACAATGACCTTCAGCCCATTCTATATGGGCAATCATACCACCCCTTATGATGATACTATGACTCAACAGAGTTATACTGTAGCTGAAAACTGGGGTGGTCAGATAAACTTTATGGTTCCATTAGATGGGTCTCTTGTTGAACGTTGTAAAGCTGCAGCTAGTAGGCATATAGCTAAAATGGAACTAGACTATGAATTAGTTAGAGTTAAAAACTGTGCTGAATTACAACAGAAAGGTTTTATGCTACTACCTGGTTCCAGAGTCTACCATATATGTAGTGATGTAATACCTATCTCTACATGGAAAAAAGCAGAAGCTAAAGTCCTTGCTTGTAAAACACCACCTAAACCGTGGTATAAACCTTGGCATAAACCTAAACCTAAATGTAAAACCATGGCTAAATTATCAGAAGCTGACGAACAAGCTCTAGAAAAAGTATCTTCTTTCCAAAGAGATGCTGCACGCAAGGAACTTGAAGCTAAAGTAACACCAAAGAAAACCACTAAAACCACTAAATCAGAATGATCGTATTAATCAAGCCCATCCTATTCGCCTTCTTGAAATCAGATTCAGTTAAGCAACTTGTAGTAGATTTACTTAGTGCTTATGTAAAACGTACTGATAACAAACTTGATGATAAGGCATTAGAAATTGTAAAAGAAAAACTATTCAGTTAAATGGCAAAGAAAGCCGCAGAAGAGAAGTTTAATGAGTTACATAACCTTGTCACTAACGAATTCTTAACTAGAGTTCGTAGTGGTGAGGCTAGTACTCAAGACTTAAAAGCCGCATGTGACTGGCTTAAAACAAATGATGTCACTGGTGTAGCTAATGAAGGCACGCCTTTAGATAAATTAAATAGAATTCTACCTAAAGTTGACCCAGAATTAGTCCACAGGAGACTATATGGCACCAAAACGAGCGCGTAAACCAGGTAAGACATCACGGTACTATCAATCCAAGAAAGGCCGGAAGTCCTATCTCAAGCAGAAACGCAAACAAAAGAAGATTAATAGTACTGCAGCTAAGCGTCAGTACCGCAAATTACTAGCCCGTAGACGCCGTAAATTAGGTATTATGGGTAAAGGAGGAAAAGATGTGAGCCATAAAGGTAACCGTCTAAGACTTGAAATACCTAAGAAAAATCGCGCCAGAGGAGGGGCAAAAAGAAAGTAATGTCTAGAAGAGAACAGTTTTTAATTAATAGTTATCAACCTGCTGCAGAAGGCTCAACTTATGGACACGGTACTGTACGTGAGCCTGGTATCTTTGGTAGTAGACGAGAAGCTACTTATAGCGAAAGTCGTAAAGGTATTCAATCTAAAAAATATAAAGATATTCTAAGGAATTTAAAATATAACCTTAGAATGACACCTGCTAGTTTTAAAGCTTTAGTAGCTAGAGCTGAGAACCAATTAGGTCATAAAATTAATTTCCCATCAGGCTCTGATGAAGCAAAGATAATGGCTGGCCGTGTACCAACCAGATGGGAACGTGCTAGTGAAGGTAGGATACAGTCTCAGTATGATATTATGGAAGATTCTGAGACTATAAACTTACTGGATAGTACTATAAGATCTTATAATGAAAGTTTAAAAGATCCGAATGAACAAGCACAGTTACAAGCAGATATAGAAAAAGAACAATTTCTTGCTAATCCTAAAGAAGGATTAAAAATATATAATGAAAATCGGCAAAAAGGTGACGATAAACTTCAAGATGTAAGAGACACATTAACAGATACTACTGAGACTGTTGAACTACCTATTACCGGAGTAAATATAAGAGACACCAGTAATGTAAAGACTAAAGAGACTGTAAAAAAAGTAACTAAACCACAACCTTGGAAGAATAAAGGAGGCTTTACACCTAATGCAGCTCAATTAAGAAGAGCAACTGGTATAAATATTAATGATCCTAGAGGTAAAAGAGCATGGCAAAAGTTAGTTAATTCTAATCAAGTATTTGATACTACTGAAAAATTCGGTGATGATGGCGGATTCTTTGTAACAGACAATAGAGGTATACCAAGATTTGTTAAACATCAAGGAGGTTAGATATGCCTAGCCATTATGAAGATGAAGAAGAGCAGAAAGCATTAAAAGGCAGTGAAGTTGCTAACGCAATAGAACAAGGTGCAGGTGAATTCTTTTCTAATAGTTTAAGACAATTACAAAAAGTAAGAGATTCAGAAACAATAGCAGGAGAAGTTGTAAAAGCTGGTCAATGGTTAGTAGAAGGCTCTATGGAGAACGTAAAAGCCTCTGATGACCCTTGGAATCTGAAAGATGAATATGGCAGTTCTAATCCATTTGTTAACTTTGCTCAAGTATCTACAGGTTCTACTCTTAAGGGAGCAGGACATGTACTTAGAATGGCAAATGCTCCTTTCTGGGCATTAGGAAAGGGATTAGGTGGCATTTCAGAACATGCTCTTGGTGTTGATCCTAGGTTTGGACAATGGACTGGTGAAATAGGTGGTGATCTATTATTAGCTCCTAAGTTATATGCTAGTCTTGCTAGAAGAGGTGTAGCATTAAAAAACCTTCCTGGTTTATTTAATGTAGGAACTGGTATCAATAAAAATCCTGTAGACCCAGAAAATTTGAATAGATTACGTAAAATAGCTCTAAATAAGAAAATTAAAGCAGATTCACCTATAGAAGATGTGTTAAATCCTGAAAGATTAGCTAGAATTAAAAACTTAAAAAACGAACTTATAAAACAAGTAAATCAAAATGCAGTTGATTCGTTAAATCCAACATTAGACTTAAAGACTAGAATGGATTTAGCTGGAGCTCAGCGATATTCAGGATATGAAGTAGGTGGTACATTCCGTTATAAAGCATTTAAAGAAGCATCAAAAAACATGGCCGATCAAGGTAGACCTTGGTTAGGTATATATCAAGCTGGTTTTACCGGAGGCGGTGCGTCTAGGGCTGTTCCTTTTGGACAATATAGAGCTGTTAATTTACCAAGATTAAAAGAAGCATTTAGACCCACAATTCAGGCAATGGGTTTAACAGAACAGTCATTTCAAATACACCATATGGCTGCTTTAAAATCTATTATGGGAATTTTTGATGGATTAACCATGAATAGCCGTATATATAGAGAAGTTAGTGATACTATCTTAAAAGAAATACCAGGATTAGGTTTAGGTGATATGTTAGGTAATCTAAAACCAATTGTTGGTAGAACATCAGATATAGGGACACCACATTATCTGGTCCATAGATTTTATAATAGTAAGCTAGGTGCATCAGGTTCAGGAGAAGCTTTCTTTACAGATAAAGTATTAAAGAATATGCAAATAAGTAGACCTTATAGATTAAGAAAAGCTAAAGAGATAGGTCAAATAATCAGAGAATCAGAAGAAATAGTAACTCAAGCTCAAAAAGTCTATGAAACTTTATATACTGATGTATCTTTAGATCAGGTAGTTGAAGTAATGTCCCAAATGGACGAATTCGGTTATGTTAAGTTAATTAATAGAGATTATCAAGTTGATAAAGTTCCACAAATTGTTGAAGCTATTATTAATGATATTGAGATAAATGGATTCCCAACAAGACTTGGACCATCTTGGTGGCAAGAGGGAAGAAAGATTAAAAAAAGACTAATCAAAAAACCTAAAAAGAAATAACTATGGCAGACACACGTGAACCAAGTCCTAGGTCTGGTAGAGTATACAAACGAGGTAAGGTTGAGAAGAATAAAAAAGATAAAACTAAATCACCTGGTCAACGATTAGAAGAATCAGGTGATTATATTGATACAGGAGAACTTAATTCTGCAGGTGAGCCCTTGATGATTAAAGGAAACTTAATGGGCGGAGAAGGTTCTAAGATAAATCCTGATAAGGAAACTCTTACAGAAAGACAAAAACAGAGGCGAGATAGGCTTAGACGAAGAGCAGGGTCTGGACAGCAAGGTGCAGATATTGCTAAGAAGAAATTACCTCCTGGATCATTAACAGATCTACCGCCTTTTCTTCAGCAAGTACTAATGAGCCGTCCAGATTATGCTGGAGAATCTCAACCTGCTTTTGATAGGGCTATGGAAGAGTATAGAAGATTAAAAGATACTCTCAAACCTAGAGAAAGAATAGATAGACTTAAAGAAAATGCTACCTTAAGAAATACATTAAAAATCTTACAAACAGTTCCCATGAAAGCAGCTCAAATTGGTTGGGAAGGCTTAAAAATTGGTGGTAGTTTAGCTGCTGGTGCACTTAATCCTAGAGGAATTTAAATCGTATGGCAAAAAATTATGAACAAACTCCATGGATAGAACCTGATAAAACTAAGTATACTGGATTAATACCACCTAAAGAAGCCTTTGGAAAGAAAAAAGATCTATTTGCTGGATTTAATGAATTAAAAGATGCTTTCGCTTCGATGGCACTAGCAGCCAAAGGTGCGGATGGTAAAGGTGGTGGTCTTAGAGAGATCTTTACTGGTAATAAAGATGCTGGTAATAAAGATGCTAGTGATACTACTCAAAACTCAACTACTTTTCAGGGAAAAGGAAAGAGTAAAGAACCTTTAAATATACCTATTACTGGATTTAAGTTTATTGATAAGCCAATAAGTAAATTTGTAGATAAGAATCCTTGGAGTCAGTTACTTATTGGTACCCAAATTGGTCAAGGTGGCGATCCATTTGGAATGTCAAGTTGGGAATCATTAAAAATTCCACAGAGAAGAATGCGTCCTTCTAGAAACTGGATGCAGAGACCAAGAAACCGTTATGAAGAATTAATGGAAGCTAAATATACGGAGGAAAACCCCCACTGGTGATGAAAAAGAAAAACAATGACATAGTAACTGCCCTACAGTCTGATTTTAAACTTTTTTTACAAGCATTATGGGAGCAATTAGACTTACCTTCACCAACAAGAGCGCAGTATGCTATTGCAGATTACCTTCAGAACGGTCCCAAGCGATTACAAATCCAGGCGTTTAGGGGCGTTGGTAAGAGCTGGATTACTGGGGCTTTTGTTCTTTGGACTTTATTTAATGACCCAGAAAGAAAAATAATGATTATATCAGCTTCTAAAGAAAGAGCTGATAACATGTCAATTTTCCTACAAAAACTTATTATTGAAACTCCATGGCTAAATCATCTTCAACCCAAATCAGAAGACTCTCGTTGGAGTCGCATCAGCTTCGACGTAAACTGTTCTCCACACCAAGCCCCAAGCGTAAAGTCGGTGGGCATAACTGGACAGCTAACAGGAAGTCGCGCAGATTTGATGATTTTGGACGACATAGAGGTACCTGGAAACTCCATGACGGAGCTAATGCGTGAAAAATTACTTCAACTTTGCACGGAAGCAGAGTCAATTCTTACCCCCAAAGGCGATAGCCGTATTATGTATCTCGGGACTCCTCAGACTACTTTTACTGTTTATCGTAAGTTGGCAGAGCGCAACTACCGTCCGTTCGTTTGGCCAAGCAGATACCCTCGAAAAGGTTCCCTCAGTAAATATGACGGACTTCTAGCACCACAGATCCAGTCAGACCTCGATTCTGGTGTAGATGAGTGGGATGTAACAGACCCAGATAGATTTGATCATGACGACCTATTGGAACGTGAAGCATCCATGGGTCGTTCTAACTACATGCTTCAATTTCAACTCGATACGAGTCTAAGTGATGCAGAAAAGTTTCCTCTTAAGATGGCTGATTTGGTTGTCACTAGTGTTAACCCTACTGAGGCTTGCGACAACTGCATATGGTGTTCAGACCCCTCAAACGTCATCAAAGACCTCCCAACAGTTGGACTCCCAGGAGACTATTTTTACTCTCCTATGCAGCTCCAAGGAGAATGGACACCTTACTCTGAAACAATTTGTTCAATCGACCCAAGTGGAAGAGGAACAGATGAAACAGCAGCAGCCTTCATCTCTCAAAAAAATGGATTCCTCTACTTGCATGAAATGCGAGCTTACAGAGATGGATACTCCGACAGCACCTTGCTGGACATACTTAGAGGATGTAAGAAATACAACGTCACCAAACTAGTTATTGAAACAAACTTTGGTGACGGTATGGTTGCTGAACTATTTAAAAAGCATTTACAACAAACTAAACAACATATTGATGTAGAAGAGGTACGTGCTAATGTTAGAAAAGAAGACCGTATTATTGATTCTCTTGAACCTATCCTTAATCAACATCGATTGGTGGTTAATAAGTCGGTTATAGAGTGGGATTATAAGTCTAATCAAGACCAACCTCCAGAAGAAAGACTCCAATACATGCTCTTCTACCAAATGAGTAGAATGTGTCGTGAAAAAGGTGCGGTTAAACATGATGATAGATTAGATTGTTTAGCACAAGGTGTTAAGTATTATACTGATGCTATAGGTATTTCAGCATTAGAAGCAATTAAAGATCGTAAACGTGAAGAGTGGAATGATATACTACAACAATTCCTAGATGATCCTCAATCTTCTGCTAATCACTTGGTTTTGGGTATGAATGTATCCCAAAGAAAAGAAGCACAAGGTAAAAACTCTGGAAAACCTTTACCCACCTGGGTTTAGGTACATTCACCATGTATACAGGGAGAGGGAAGGGTGGACCCTCCCCCTTAGGGGAAATCCGTTGTCTTAATCGACAACAATTTCCCTTTACTTATATCCTATGATTGGATATCTTTAAAACACCTACTCTAAACTACCCATGACTAAATCACCTCCCCAACATAAGCAAAGATATTATTATATATTTTGGTCTATAGCAACTGTAGCAGTTGTATTAGGTCAAATAAATGTAGCTATGTCTTATAACCGACTATCTAATAGTTTAGAATATATTATTATTGAACAAGCAAAGTAAAAAGTTAATAAAATTACAAATTAAAGCTCAAAACTGTCTAACTCGTAAAAAAGCTAGAAAGTTAATTAAAAAATCTATTAAACTATCTACCCATGAAAGTCATTGATAACTTTCTTCCTGAAGATGACTTTGACCTTGTTCAAAAGTTTTTCTTAAGTACTGAATTACCATGGTTCTGGAGTTCCGGTATATCCGGTAGAGAACAGGGTAATGATTATTATCAGTTCGTTCATAAATTCTTTGATACTAAAAATCCATTCCAAAACTGTCAATCCGTTAAATATTCTAACTTCTTACAACCAATTCTTAATAAACTGTCTCCAGAACATTTATTCCGTATTAAAGGTAACTTAAGACCTCATACTTCATCACATATCATATCCGAATGGCATACTGATATGAAGTTGAATCAGAAAACAGCTATCTTCTATATTAATACTAATAACGGTTATACACTGTTTAAAGAAAGTGATATGAGAGTTTATAGCTTAGCTAACCGTTTATGCGTCTTTGATGGCCATACAGAACATGCTGGTGCGTCTTGTACTAACGAATCTAGACGTATTGTACTGAATATTAACTATATACCGAATGAACTTGACCCACTGGTATAAAACTGCCTTCCTTGAAGCTTATATAGAGAAATATAAGATAGATACTTCCTCTTTTAAACATATATTGGAAATAGGTGCTAGAGACTGTAAAGAATCCCTATCTTTTACTGAAATCTTCCCTAATGCTCATATAACTGCCTTTGAATGTAACCCAAGAGTACTGCCTGAATGCCGATCTAATGCAGCTAAATCAGATCGTATCTCCCTTATTGAGAAAATGGTTACAGATACACCCTCTTCTAATGAATTCTACCTGAAACAACCTTTCCTTCCTTTTGATGAAGGTGTAGCTTCCTTATGTCAACCGATTTGGGAGTATGATACTGTTTATACTGATACAATCCGTATGGATCAGTTCTTATCTGATCAAATTATAGATTTCCTTTGGATTGATGTTCAAGGTGCTGAAGTTAAAGTTATTGAATCCTTCGGTTCTAAATTAAATCAGGTTAATACTATATACTGTGAAGTAGATACTGTCTCAGAGCGCTATAGAAGCGGCTCAGACGAGCCTAAACTGCTTGAACGGTTAAACATGTATACCGTCTCAGAACGGCTCCTTCTAGGCCCAACTGAAGCTCACTTAATTTTTAACAAAAATGTCTGAAGCCAAGTATCGACTCCCCCCGCGCGCAAGTTCCCCCCAGAGTACTTTAATAAACGCAGCAAGGAGGCAATGAGTATTTATTACAGTTACCACCGAAAACGCAGCCAGGACGGAGCACCCTGTTCTTTCATGTTTATACTGTGTTAACAAGTCTTGACATTAGTTAGTGGTGATCTGTTTGCGCAGTAAAACAAGATAGGAGACACCAGTAATGAGCTGGATATTGCCGATAGTACTGATAGTACTGTTAATAATGTATTGGATAGTGTGGATACGTGAGTCTTAATGATACTGTGTTGGATTGCTGACAAACTATAGACAAACAGAATGATAGGATGTATTGTATGAATGTTGAACGAAAGACCACTTCCCAAATTAAACCACGCGGAACGTCTTTCTTCAGCTCCACTCATTAGTCTCAAATGGGATGTGTGGTATTGCTGACAAAGCATTGCAACCTGACCAAGAGCTGCTATGATGGATGTGTTGAATAAGTCGAGCTGAGTTATAGCATGACTTGATGAATGTATTTAATTACAGCCAAGTTCTATCAATTAACGAAGCGCATCAACACAATTAAGCACGCAATGAAGCTATTAATTAGTGTATAAGTCGTGCTTTCTTGGTCCTATAGTTTAACGGTTAGAACATGTGTCTGTCTAACACAAGGTCGCAGTTCAATTCTGCGTAGGATCGTTAGCAAGGCCGTAGTTATCATTAACATGCTATGGTTGATGATAATGTAATTCCTTGCTATTCATTCACTTATCATGGATTAACATGGATGCAGCTAAAGCAATCACTGACATGTACTCACTTGAAGATCTCAAGGAAATTGCTGATCATGGCTGTCAATCTGGTGTGTGCAGCCAACACATATATTATGGTGACACCATCCAGTTCTATGAAACCTTTGAAACTAACATCTTGGATGAACTCGTACTCAACTATGGTTACGACCTCTTAAATGATTTATTCAAGGATGCTAACGCAGACTTAACAATCTATAAGAACAATGTAGTATGGGCATTCATTGAGATGGTAGCCGTTGAAGCAATTGAAGATGAAGCTCTTCTCCAGCCTGTATAAGGTTGGATAAGGGACTCACGTCTCTTCAATTAAACATAATAGGTAATTCTTATGCCAAACGAATACCAGTTATTGTGTATGACTATTGATCATATGCAAGAACAAGGTCGCAAGGTAGTAGTAAAGAAACTACCTAGCACAGTTAATAGACCACGTAAATCACCTTGGAGAAACAAATGAAAACTGTCTACACATTGACTACTAATACATTTGGAGAGCCAAGAGTATTTGGTGTATACAAGGATGCTAAAGGTGCTGCATTAGCCTTTGAACATCTCTCATTACAAGCTGATCCTAATGATGAATTCAGGATTAAGAGAATGTATGTTGAGAAGGCGCAGGATGTACAAGAATGTCTTGATCATTGCCGAGCAGAAAGAGCAGCTAATGAAGTATTAGAGGCAGCCAATGAGTCTAATTAAGCAACACATATACATGACATATGAGGATCTAATCACCTTTGAATTAAATTATGATGATGCCTTAACTCTCTTATCTTATTTAGATGAGGAACCACAAGGCACAGATATTAATAGAATTCATGATGAATTACATACTCAAATGTACGCATGATTCTCTCTCTAAGCCCTAGTCTTAGGGTTTACTGAGGGATTCACGTCCCTTATTGTTCACTTACTGTTTATTATGACAGCATCTAAACTACAAGCTAAGCCGATACGCAAGGCTTCAACTACAACTGATTCACCTGCTGTTGTTATAACTAAGCAGCGTGACTTTACACATAAAGAGCCAATCATTATTCCATCTCATCTTGATGAAGTACCAGTGATAAGTGCAGCATCTTATGTCAAGGATGCACGCAACCGTTGGTATATACATAATGTTGAGATCAAGGAAGTATTTGATGCTCATGTTAATGTGTATCAGGTAGTTAAGCCTCATGTTGTTAAGGTACATAGCTACATTGTCGAACGATTTAATGAGTTAAGAGGAGAAGATGCAAAAAAAGTATAAGTTCACTCTTAACGTACGTACCAAGTTGTCTCCAAGTGAGGCAATTTGGTATATTACATCTAAGATCAAGGATGCACTACCAGTGTTGTCTATTGATTACGATGTAGTAGAAGATAGACCAACAACTGATGAACATCATGGAGGTATAACAGATGAAGATACCTAATTGGCAACATCATTCAAAGAAAGAAGCTAAGCGTACCTTGAAACCTCAAGCGTTACGTGATGCAAGGAAGCGTACTAAGAATCTTATTGTTAAATTAACTTCACAATCACACGGCCATGCGAAAGTATCATGTTAAACTATCATCAGGCAGAGACTTCATTATGCGATCAGAAGCCAAGGACGAATACGAACTTGCTTATGAGGCATATGAAGAGGCATGTCTATTGGATGATTACCTAGTAGATGTGGAGCTATTACCTGATGTCTAAAAAGAAACCGTATTTACCTAATAATTACGATGCTTATGCTGATGCACCAGCTGAATGTTTTGATTCTATTCCTTTTGATGAGTTAATGGATTGGAAGATAGGCGGATGGGAGATACCATCTTCTGTTGCCTGTATGATCCGAGAGATTACTGAAAAAGGTAAAGTAAAGGAATATGTATACAGTCGTGAAGCTGATGCTAAAAAGAGAGCACGTAAAATCATGGAAGCAGGCAATGAATTCGTTGTTTGTACTTCCGATGCTGTACACGCAATGTATCCACAGGAGATTCCCGAATATGACGACCCGCTCGCTTGAAGACATATATACTTATGAGAAGCAGGCGTTAGCATTGCTTCCTAAAGATCATCCACATTATGAGGAGATTGTAGACTTATTAAACCACCAAATACAGGACGAAGTATGGGAACATGCCAACACCCGCACAGATTGACGAGCAAATTAAATTAGAACGTGATCAAATTGCTCAAGGACTCAAACGTCTTAGAGATAATACAACTAAACTAGAGGATAAAGAATATGCATCAGCTACAGTCTATGGTGTTACTTCTATCGATACCTTGCTGCCTATTGTGGTGGGACGTATTGAGAAAACTACACATGATAGGTTAACACGTGGTACAGGTCATCAATTTCAATTAATCAAAGACTACGTATCACAATTAGAACCTTTAGCTGCAGCTGCAATTGCATGTAAACTTACCTTTGATAAGGTGTTCAGTCATAAAGAAGGTAGTAATAACCTTACTAATATTTGCGATTCAATAGGTCATGCTGTTGAGGATGAATGTCAAATGAGACATTATGAACTCAAAGCACCAGGTTTATTAAATGTATTAAAGAAGAACTATTGGCATAGAGCCATAGGTACACATCAAAAGATTGTAGTGATTCAAACATTAATGAATCGTTATGATGTTGAGAAGTGGCAAGCATGGGGTCGTGCTAATAGAGTTAGGTTAGGAGTATGGTTACTTGATTGTATAATGGAAACAAGCGGTTGGTTTTATAAAGATCAACGGCAAGAAGGCAGGAGAAGGGTAAATTATATAATGCCTACACCTGAATTTCTATCAATCAAGGATCAAGTGATGAAAGAGAGTGAGTTATTTGCTCCATTAGCTTGGCCAATGCTGATTGAACCTAACGATTGGACTAATGAAAAACCAGGTGGTTACTTATTAAATGAGGTCATGCGTGGCAATGATATGGTCAGGCGTGGACAGTCACCATGTATACAGGGAGAGATACCGATCCAGTTCCTGAACAGAATTCAGAAGGTTAAGTATCGGTTGAATGATTTCACTGTAAACGTGGCCGACCAGCTCTGTGAACGTGGTATTAGTATAGGTAAGTTTATACCTATCGTAGAAATACCTCTCCCTTCAAAACCTGTAGATATAGCTGACAACAAGGATGCCCGTAAGGCATACCGTAGAGCTGCTGCAGAGGCTATGAATAAGAATGCTAATGCATTTAGACGTTCATGCCGTACAAGGATGACTATGGAGGCAGTGAGAAAATTTGAGTATAAGGCTTTTTATATACCTTGGTCTTTTGATTACAGAGGTAGGGCTTATCCTATACCCTCATTTCTTACTCCACAGGATACCGACTTTGGTAAGTCACTCATTAGATTTGCTAATGAATCACTTATCACACGTGATGCATGTGACTGGTTAGCATTCCAGTGTGCTACTACATATGGATTAGATAAGGCAACTATGACCGAGAGGTTAGCATGGACTAGTGCTAACGTCCCTCTAATCAGTAGAGTAGCATTAGATCCTATAGATAATATAGGAGATTGGGAGATAGCAGAAGAACCCTGGCAGTTCTTAGCATCATGTGATGAGTATTATCATTGTGTTGTGCTTAAGGATCGTAAGACCACAGGGCTATGCGTAGCCACCGACGCTACATGTAGTGGTCTACAAATACTAGCTGGTTTAGCTAGAGATAAGAAGACAGCAGAGTTAGTTAACGTGCTGCCTGCTGATAGACCGCAAGACGCTTATAAGGTTGTCGCGGAGGTATCCAAATGGAATATACCTGACAGACTTAAAGATATTTGGGACAGAAAATGCGTTAAACGCACTGTCATGACAATTCCATACAACGCGAAACCTTTTTCTAACCGTACCTACATCAGGGACGCGCTAGAAGAAAAGGATGTTACGATTGATAAAGATGAACTCACAATCACGGTTCAGGCGGTTAGAATGGCGATGGCAAATGTAGTGCCTGGTCCAATGGCCGTTATGAAATGGATTGAGGATGAGGTATCTAGAGCTATCAGTCGTGGTGTAGACAAGTTAGAATGGGTAACACCATCTGGCTTTGTTGTTACACAACGGATAATGAAGAAGAAAACAGAGACAATGCAGTTACAGCTATTAGGTCTTTGTAAGTTAACCGTAGCTACAGAGGACAGTAATACGGTAGATAGAGCCCGTCACAAGGCGGCCACAGCGCCGAATCTAATACATTCTCTTGATGCCAGTCTTTTACATTTAAGTGTAGCTAGGTTTGATAAGCCTATAGCTTTGATACATGACAGTGTATTATGTAGAGCAACTGACATGTCTATATTATCCGGTATAGTCAGAGAAACCTATATGGATCTCTTTGCTAAACAAGACTATCTAACTAAATTCGCACAACAAATCGGTGCGGAAACTGAACCACCGATCATTGGAGATCTTGAACCATCTACAGTGATTGACTCAACTTATTTTTTCTGTTAATTATGCTGTATCCATCGTTATTTGATTCCTTCTTTGCACCCACTAGAGTTATTGTTGTCTCTGAAGAGAGGTTACAACAGGCTGAACGTGAGGCAAGAGAGAACCAATTAAAAGTCCTTGATAACCGTATCGAGGAGCTGAATAAGTATCGCCACTCTCTCTACAATCAACTTCAACCTGCTACTAAAGTAGGCAAAGATCTTGATGCATTAGACGGAGAGAATGCAGATGTCAACTAGAAATGTCCACGTTACGGACGAAGTAAAACTTGAAGGATTCCAAGCTATACTAGAACCTGGTAAGTTTGGTTATTCACTCTCGGCTGTGGTCAGTTCTGATGTAGCTGACAAGCTAGAAACAGAGAGGGCTGAAGTCCTTAAATGGGCTGAGTCTAAGCTCAAAAATCCTAAACGTAGTACCTTGAAACCAACACCATGGGAAGAGGTAGCAGATGGGAAATATAAATTAAAATTCTCTTGGAATGAAGAGAAGCGTCCTCCTGTGGTAGACACAGAGGGATCACCTATTACAGATACCAAAACACCACTTTATGGAGGATCTACTGTTAAACTGGGTTTCTATCAAAAGCCTTATATTCTACGGGATGGGGTTACCTACGGTAGTAGTCTTAAGTTGGTTGGTGTACAGGTTGTCTCAGTAAAAAGTGAGGCTGGCGTTGATACAGGTGATATGGACGCGACAGAAGTTGCTGAATTATTTGGTACTACATCAGGCTTCAAAGCTAGTAGTCCTAACGTAACACCAGCTGAAGATGTACCAGATGATGATGACTTCTAATGATAACCAAAACCGTTACAGATGATGCAAAATTAGGTTTAAAGAAGGCAGTCGTATCAATGGATCTACCCTCTATTGAGATCACTGCCTACAATGTAGCAGATAATTCTTTATTGAATACAGCTGTTAAAAAACAATTACTTGATGTTGTATCTGAAATAATAGATAAAAACTTAACATAATGGCTTTTAGATCCAAGTTAGAAGAGAGGGTCGCTGACCTTCTCACTAACCTTGGTATTAGTTATGAATATGAATCTACAAAGATTCCTTATACCATTCAACACAATTATCACCCTGATTTTATTCTCCCAAATCATGTATATCTCGAAACAAAGGGACATTGGGATGCAATTGATAGAAGAAAGGTGCTGGCCGTCAAACGAGACAATCCAGATATAGATTTGAGAATGGTATTCCAAGCACCATATAATAAAATAAATAAAAAAAGTAAGACGACCTATGCACAATGGTGTGAGAAACACGATATACCATGGACGTCTTTCCATAATATTCCACTCGATTGGTTAATATGACCGATTCAGAATTTGTGGCTCACGAACCATGCGACAATTGTGGCTCTTCAGATGCTAACTCTGTTTACTCTGACGGCCACAAGTTCTGTTTCGTGTGTCAAACTTACACACCCGCAGAGGGTATAAATCTTTCACAATCACGGACGATGACCAATGTTAACCTCAGAGGAGAAGCACAATCTCTGCACCGACGAAGAATTTCTGAAAAAACTTGCCAGTTCTTCAGGATTTTCCGAGACGGAGCTACTCTACGCTTTCCATATTTTACAAGCGATGGAGTTCTTAGCGGAGTCAAAGTAAAAAACAAACAAAAAATTTTCACCTATGAAGGAGTTTCCACTGATACCTTATTTGCTCAGCATTTGTTTCCTAGTAGCGGTAAACGTATTGTTGTTACTGAAGGTGAGCTAGATGCTGCCTCCTGTTACGAAGCTATGCCCGGATGGCCAATGGTATCTTTACCCCATGGGTGCGCTTCTGCAAAGAAAGATGTCCAAAAACAGATCCCCTTATTCCAAGGCTACGATGAGATTGTTCTCTTCTTCGACGGCGACGACCCTGGCCGTAAAGCGGCGGAGGAAGCGGCAAGCGTATTACCACCTGGCAAGGTCAAGATTGCTCGCCTCGAAGGCTACAAAGACGCTTCAGACGCTCTCCAAAATGAGGATGCTGAAGCGATTCGAAAAGCGATTTGGGACGCTAAGCCGTTCAGACCTGATGGAATCATTGATGCAAAAACTCTTAGGGATCTGGTAATTACACCACAGAAACCATTTGACCATGAGTACCCCTTTAAAGGACTTAACGAGAAATTACACGGGATCAGGTATGGCGAACTTACAACATTTACTGCAGGCTCTGGTGCCGGAAAAACATCAATCATCCGTCACATTGCAACTCACCTTCTCCAGCAGGGGGAATCAGTTGGGGTCTTGGAGCTTGAAGCCAGTAACAGAAGAACAGCACTTGGACTGATGTCCACAGCTGTTGGTAAGAATTACCATATCGGAGAGCATGACCAAGAAGAACTTGACACCGCCTTTTCAGATAGTATTGCCAATTGGAATCTTTTTGTTTTTGATGGGTTTGGAAGTTATGATCCAGATATCATCTACAACAGGATTGAATATCTTGCCACTGGATTGGAATGTAAAGTCATTTTTCTAGATCACCTTAGTATATTATTAAGCGGTCTAGATGGTGATGAAAGGAGAATGATAGATGTTACAATGACTCGTCTGAGATCATTGGTAGAACGTACAGGTATTGCACTATTTTTAGTCTCGCATTTAAGGAGGGCGAGTAATGACAAGCACAGCCATGAAGAAGGAGGAAGAGTTAGTCTGTCCTCGCTTAGAGGATCTCACAGCATCGCTCAAATTTCAGATCAAGTCATTGCCCTCGAAGTCGATCAGCAGAGCGGAAGCGAACGAAAGCCTACGACTATTAGAATCCTTAAGAATCGCTATTCAGGCGAGGTTGGTGTAGCCTGTCAACTGACTTATGACTTATCAACTTGTAGATTTAATGAAAATGAAGTTACGCCCGAATTCAACCCAGCCACGGATTTTTAATCAATGGAAACATCCTTGGTATGAGTACAATGAAAAATTAGAAATTAAAGATGCTAAATTGATTAGACCTAATCCACCATCGCGAGAAGCAGTTGAAAAAGCACAATTCGTTGACAAAACCTACAAGTGGAGTGGGAGCGATAGTGTTCGATCTGGAGACAAACGGTCTACTAAATGATGCTACCCGAATCCACTGTGTTGCACTACATTGGTGCGAGAATAATATATCGGAGTCGTTTAATGATGAGAAGTACGCGGCTTCGCCTAAAGAGCTTCCTATGGCGAGTGGACACTCTATTACCACAGCGCTATCATGGCTTGAAACTGCCGATTTTCTTATCGGTCACAATATCATCGGTTTTGATATACCTGTCATTAAAAGGTTATATCCTTGGTTTAACCCTCCTGGGACTATTATCGATACTCTTGTCTTATCTCATCTTTACCATCCTAATTTATTGGATATAGATAAGAGGAGGAATATAAAGAATATGCCATTACAATTATATGGCAGACATTCTCTTGAGGCTTATGGATACCGTCTAGGTATTCTGAAAGGAGACTACGGTAAGACTACCGATTGGAAGGAGTGGTCCCGAGAGATGCAAGATTACTGTGAACAAGATGTTGTTGTTACAAATAAATTATGTCAACACTTCCACCCATACCTGGATGGGTCCAATTAGAACACCAGGTTGCACAAATACTCACTCAACAGGAGATACATGGATGGTACTTTGATGAACAAGCTGCACGGAAACTTGAACAAGCTCTCCGAGGAGAATATGAACAAACTTGTAGGTCACTTCGCCGGAAGCACGCTTTCGTTGCAGGACCAGTGTTCACTCCTAAGCGAAATAACAGGACACAAGGGTACGTACAAGGATGCCCCTTTACCAAACTTAAAGAACTAAACCCCACTTCAAGGGATCATATAGCATGGCTACTGCAAACACACTATGGTTGGATACCGTCATTAATGACCTCCACAGGGAAGCCAGTAATAGACGAACCAGTACTGAAAGATATTGGGACGGATATTGCTCATCAATTTCTGACACTGCTGGATCTGACGAAAAAGTTAGGGATGATATCCGAAGGCGTGAACGCATGGCAGAAGCTTGTTACGAAGTATAGTAGGATACACCATCACTGTTCAGTAGCGACATCTACATTTAGATGTGCACATCGTAAACCAAATTTATCACAAGTCCCCTCAGATGAAAGATTTAGGAAATTATTCACCGCATCACCTGGCGCATCTATGGTTGGTGCCGACCTTAGCGGTATTGAGCTCAGGATGCTTGCCCACTATCTCGCCAGATATGATCAAGGACGCTATACCAAAATCCTCCTTACCGGAGACATCCATCAAACCAATGCAGACCGAATTGGAATTACCAGGCGGCAAGTTAAAACCGTCACCTACGCCTTCCTCTACGGAGCAGGGGACAGGAAAATTGGAGTCTCAGTCGATAAGCAATTAAATGATGAGGCAGCGACCAAGAAAGGCAAGGAAATACGTGCCGCCTACATTGCTGCTATTCCAGGTCTTAAAGAACTTCTGGAAGCGGTACACAAGGCTAGTGAGAGAGGTTATGTTCGTGGACTCGACCACCGTCGTATCCTGTGTGACTCGCGGCATAAGTCCCTCAATTACTTACTCCAAGGATCGGCGGCAATCATCGCCAAAAGATGGATGGTAATAGCCAATAAGAAGCTAGTTGATTTGCACAAGGACATTCATCAATTAGCTTTTGTACATGATGAGTTACAATACGAATGCCCTACTGATTACATAAACGATGTCAAATTCACCCTCGAACTCTCCGCCCTCGAAGCTGGAGAATTCTACAGCACCAGAATACCAATTGAAGCCGAAGCGAAAGCAGGCAAGAGTTGGGATGAGGTCCACTAAGTCTAATCCTATACTAAAACATCTAAACCCTAATGTAACAGGTGCCTATGGCGAAATGTATGTAGCAATGGCTGCATTAGATCGTGGAGCTGAGGTATTTAAAAATGTTACAGATACAGGTAAGGTTGATATGATCTTTAGATGGAAAGGTATGGCAATCGATGTTGATGTAAAATCTCAGTATCGAATTGGAGGACCAGTCTACAAACAAGCTAAGTATATGACAATTGTTGTCTACAATTGGAGTACAGGGTTTATTGATTGGTTGTACGCTCCCGAAGGTTGGGAGGATTTCTGGACACAAAATGAAACTATTAATTGATGCAGACTTCATTGTATACAAAGCATGCGCTGCTGCTGAAACTGAAATTGATTGGGGTGATGATACTATTCTTGTTACCTCTAACTTTAGTGATGCATACGGAGCTACCAAAAGAGAGCTCATTAAACTTGAGGACCAATTTGGGTCACTCTCTTCTTTAATACTGTTCTTTTCCGACAGTATAAATTTTAGGAAAAAAATATTACCTGAATATAAAGGTCACCGTAATCGGAAGAAACCGTGTGGCTATAAACGTGTCATCAATGCGCTTAAGAAAGAGTATGAGGTTATTATTAAACCTGAGCTTGAAGCTGATGACAGTATGGGTATTTATGCTACAAAAAATCCTGGTAACATTATTGTCTCACCTGATAAGGATATGAGACAGATACCAGGAGAACTATATAATTTAGATGAAACATTCACAATCACGCCTGAAGAAGGCGCTCGATGGCATCTTATACAAACTTGTGCCGGAGATTCCACTGACGGATATAGTGGTGTTCCTGGAATCGGTGTTAAACGTGCTGAAGCGCTTTTCGCCAAGAAAGGTTATTCGTGGAAAACAGTAGTTGAAACTTTTAAAGAGAAAGATCTCACTGAAGAAGATGCACTGCTTAATGCTAGATTAGCCCGTATACTTACAGTAGATGATTATGACTTCAAAAAGAAGCGACCCAAGTTATGGTCCCCCGCCTCCAATTACAAAGTTAACGATGGAGCAGGACCTGAAGATGAGGCTGCTTGAAGATAGGTTAAACAGTAGTGATGTCGATAGAAAAGATATCATTACTGTGTTCTTAGCCTTGCAAAAGCAGAACTTTATCCTAGCAAATTCAATGATTAATTTAGTTAAACAATGGCCACACCCAGCCCAACATACTACTCTAGAGGAGATACCCCTGTTTGGGATTTTGTTAGAGACCAAGGATTGAATTTTCACCTTGGTAATGTTATCAAGTATATCTGCAGAGCAGGATACAAAACAAATAGTAAAATTGAAGATTTAGAAAAAGCACTCCACTACTTACAGAATGAACTTGACCATGAAAAGGACATTTATTTCAGAGCAAGCCAAGGAATTCCGCACAAAGTACAACCTGAAGAAAGATCATTCACGTATGACGAGATCGTGTCAGAAGGATCTTATAGTTGAGGAATTCAAAGAGTTCTTAGAAGCTGAAGGCTTTCTGTTTATGCATGGTCAAAATCATCAAGAACACTGTTTAAAAGAATTAGCTGACTTAGTATATGTCTGCTATCAATATGCTGAGAACATGAATTGGTTCTTGGATGAAGCTTTGAATAGAGTGCATCTATCTAATTTGTCCAAACTCGGTGAGGACGGTAAACCAATATATCGAGAAGATGGAAAGGTTCTTAAGGGACCGAACTACAAACCACCTGATTTATCGGATTTAATTTAAAATGACTGCTGAACTTATTTCCCGCACTGGTCGGGTCCAATCATGGTTGGATAACCCAGAATCAAGACTGCCAGTGAGCTGTACCGTTTTCGTCGTAGAGGATTCTATGGAGGGAGAAAATGGAATCGAAGCAAGCTGGAGATATGTATCCCATGGACTCCGCTTTGGCGCAGGAGTTGCGGTCCATCTATCTAAGCTCCGTCCCAAAG
>VTLG01012829.1_pt1 | contig 41160 bp, 55 predicted proteins | sample 4694571 | NCBI WGS metagenome assembly VTLG01 (sample SAMN12604809, study PRJNA352737) | marine metagenome | biome: ENVO:00000447; feature: ENVO:00000209|ENVO:00000569|ENVO:01000036; material: ENVO:00002151; isolation source: viral sequences binned using virsorter ...
CCAATCTTGCCAAAGCAGGCCCAACCACACCTAAGAATCGAGTTGAACGGTACTTCAAAGACCTTGCTGACAGGCTTCTCAAATTTTTCAAAGACGTAAATGATCTGTTAAATGGACGGTTTACGCCTAATAAAGTTTTTCAAAGCCAATACTTGGGCGATGAAACCACTTCCTTATTAAAAGCGCATAGGGCAAAACTAAGAGACCAAGGGCGAATGCCGGGAGTCAAAAATCTTGGGCTTGCACAGCAGTTTATTGTCAGGGATATGGTTGAAGAAATCCGTAAGGCTGTTCCTTCCAAGGTGATCGCTGGTGCCAAACGGATGGCCAATAACGTTTTTAAATCCAAAGGCTACGGGTTTATCTCCAAGTACGCTGTAGCTAGTGACAACTACCTTAGAAGTATGGGAGCTGCGGGCGTAGGAATTGCCCAGTTCTTTAACCAACAATCTGCTTCGCTAGAGAAAATGGGGTTCCATCGAGCTAAAGCACAACAGGAAGCTATCTGGGTTAATCGACTGGCTAAGGCGTTAGGCATTGACCCGCAGGATAAGGAGGCTTGGACCAGCCAGGAAACTGAAGAAATACTACAGATCGCTGAAGACGAGACTGTTGATACAGAAACACTTACTGGTCCAGCTCGGGAAGTTCGAGAGTTATTCCAGAAATTCTTCACAGATTATCTGACTGGAGATAACGGCGAGCCTTTCTTCCACATTTTCAGACGAAAGAATTACACCCCTCGACAGCTTAATTTTGCTGAGTTAGAAGTAGATGAAGAACTACAACGTAGATTGGTTGATCTAATTGTTAAGTACGATCCTAGTGGTACTGCTGACATACTCGAAGGATTTACTAGTGACCCTGACGCAGTTCGGAAACAAGCAGTAAAAGACGTTCTTCGTATGCTTGCAGATTCCACTGAAAGTGCTGATGTACCAGTAGCACTTGATGAAATAGCCAAAAAAATTGAGGCAGGTGAACAACTAACACAGAAAGAGATGAGGGATTTCCTCGAAGGATTAACTGAAGATGATGACCCTGCGGCGCGACTGTCTCCAGGGATGGCAAACTCGCTGACCAGGAAGCTTAATCTGATACCTACTAAAGAACTTCGTGAGAACGGGTTGTTAGTTCCTGCTTCTTTAGCAGTACCTCAATACTTCCACTTTGCAACTCGTAAAGCCGAGTTTGAGAAACGGGGTGGCCAGGGGCGTATTGATGAGCTTATAAAGGAGCTACCCGAGGAACACCGCGAAGCGGCAACTAGCGCAGTACTTGGAAATCTTGGTCGTATGGGTATTGGCATGAAGCCCTGGATAAGAAATCTAAACTCTGCAGGAGCTGTCGCAACTGCTTTGACTACTCTCCTCTTCACTACCTTTGCAAGCTTTACTGATTTGGCTGGTCCAATTATTCGTACAAGAGATTTCCAGTCTTTGGGAATGGCTTTCAACCAAATGAGAAACGCCATTAATACGAACGAGGGAAGAGAATTGGCAAGAACCGTTGGAGCTGTAGCACCAGAAGCACTGTCTAACCTTGTCGTAGCAAGAGGCGAGCTGGATTTCATGAACGATACTTCTCGAATGATTCTCGACAAGTGGTTCCAGTATACGGGATTACAGCTATACACACGTTTTAGTCGTGAGTTTGCCAGCTTGATGGGCCGAGAATGGCTGGTCAAAGCTGCCGATATGGAACTGACTGATACGCTGAAACGTCAGTTAACAGAACTGGGCATCACTCAGGCAGATCTAAAGAAGTACTTTTCTGGTGAGGGACAACGAACAGGTAATAAAGAGTTTGATAGTCCCGAAGGAAAGAAGGTACGTGACGCAATACTGACTTTTGTTGATGAATCTATTGTTAGACCTAACCCAGCAGAACGACCCATGTGGGCTAGTGACCCTACTTTTGTCCTTCTCTTTCAGCTTAAGTCTTATTTCTATTCTTACGGTAAAACTGTTCTTGGTGGCATTGGTCGAGAGATTAAAAATCGCTATCGGGAAGATGGAGACTTTGAAGGCGGCGGGATGCTGATCCTATTGGCAGCTACTGCATTGTTACCTTTGACTGCAGTAGGACTTGAGTTCAAGGAACTAGCCCGCTGGTTAGCGCAGATTGCAATCCCAGGCATTGAGGCATCAGACAGAACATTTCGTACCGATAACATGAGTACTCCTGAATACATGTGGGAGCTGTTCGAAAAGTCTGGAGCATTAGGCCCCTGGTCTATACCTGTTAGCGCACTGGATTCATGGGGTTGGGGGGACAATCCGCTTGTTTCCCAGGTCCCAGTTGTAGATCTGTTTGACGATACTTTAATGGACGGCGACTGGTTGCGCCCGATTCCTGTTTTGAACAACGTACAGTGAGGATGTTATGGCACTAGCTTCTTTAATCGGCCCTGTTACGGGACTTCTTGAAAAGGTCATTCCAGACAAGAACGCCAGGGACAAAATGGCACATGAGATAGCCACGATGTCAGATAAACACGCACAGGAGATCGCTCTCGCACAGATTGACGTCAATAAGATGGAAGCCCAGGGTAATTGGTTCCAATCTTCGTGGCGTCCTTTGTGTGGTTGGACTTGTGCATTAGCCCTTGCTTGGCATTTTCTTGGCCAACCTATCGCTTTGTTTTTTATAACCATGTTTGGTGCAGACATCCCTGCCCTACCCGAATTTGACATGTCTACTCTAATGACAGTGTTGATGGGGATGCTTGGGCTTGGCGGGTTACGAAGCTTCGAAAAAACCAAGGGCGTAAACAAATGAACTTCCGGTATTTCAAAATAGAAGACTTTAACTGTCAGGAGACTGGTGACAATGAAATGGACGAGGACTTTATCCTCATGCTTGATGAGCTTCGAGGAGTTTGTGGTTTCCCATTCATTATTACCAGCGGTTATCGATCCGTCGAACATTCAATTGAAAAGGCGAAAGCAAACCCTGGTCAACATTGCTATGGCATTGCCGCCGATATACAAGTGAACGGAGGTAACCAAAGAATCCAAATTGTTAAGAATGCGCTTGAATTTGGGTTTACAGGAATAGGCGTGGCTAAGGGCTTTATCCACGTCGATATAAGAGAATCAACGCCAATGATGTGGTGCTATTAATGTGTTTCCATACTTTAGCATCACTAATATAATGGAGGGATTATGGCATATTCAGACACCATTAAATTAGTCACAGGCGATACCAAGCCAACGTTGACAATCCAGATACGCGATGCGGCTACGGCAGCTACAGGCGCTACCCTGGATGAAAACGACGAAACCACCTGGGCACCAGTCAATCTGACAGGAGCAACGGTAAAGCTTCGTATACGTGAACTAGGGGAAACAACTGTTAAGAGCACTCTCACCTGTTCTGTGACAGATGGCTCTAACGGTAAAGTAGCAACTGATTGGCCTACAGGAACGCTCGATACTGCCGGGACTTTTGAGGGAGAGATAGAGGTAACAGATTCAGGTGGCGGCATACAGACCGTCTACGATCTTGTGAAACTACAGGTGCGTTCGGACTTCGACTGATGGCTAAAAAAATCATCATAACCAAGGCGGACCACAAGTCCTCTGTTACCTATCAAAAGGCGACGGCTTCTTTTAGCTATCGGCTTCTGCGTGGTACAGAGATAAAGCTTGATCCATTCTTGCTATGGCAAAGATTATCAGACTCTACGACACTGTCTGATTCCCCAGTCGTTGCTATGCACTGGCAACGTAGTTATGCAGACACCCAGGAGTTAACTGATTCACCCTCGGTATCTTATGGCAAGGCGGTTTCAGACTCGGTGACTCTTGGCGAATCCGCAAGTATCGTAACGACCTGGGCAAGAAGCTTCACTGAATCGGCAACCCTAAGTGATAGTCCAGCGGCTTCTTATGGAAAAGTAACTACTGAGTCCATTACTTTTTCAGAGACTCATGCTTCTAGTTATGGAGCGGTGAAGACTGACAGCGTCACGTTGGGCGATTCCTTTGTTTCAGCGATGGCCTTTAACCCCAGCTTTACCGATGCTTTCACATTAGACGACAGCGCGGTTGTCGATGCCTTCACGAAAGATATTTCAGCAGTCAAAGGCAACATTACTACGATGCAGGATACCGCTGCGTTTACTTACTCAAAACCTTTTACCGATACCTTTTCCGTTGGCGAGTCATTTGCTTACTTGATGACTTCCGCGAGCGGGACAGTAAATGGCTCTCAATTTAACTTCGGACCACTTAACGAATAGGACCTTAAAAATGATATTAGATGAAAATATGGAGATGACGGGAAAACTCACCATAGAGCTGAACGGCGAAGTGGTTCAGGAGATCCCTAACTTAGTTACCACCGCAGGCAAGGGTTACGTTGCTTCACGTATGAAAGATGCGAGTGCTACGGCAATGTCACATATGGCTATTGGTACTAACAATACGGCTGCTGCAGCAGGTAATACAGCTCTCGGGGCAGAATCTGCTCGGCAAGCACTTACCAGTACAACGGTCTCAGGCGCTGACGTTGTATACGTTGCAACGTTTGCTGCAGGAACCGGCACTGCTGCACTTACAGAAGCGGGAATACTTAACGCCTCTTCTGGCGGAACAATGTTATGTAGAACCGTTTTCTCAACCATAAACAAAGCTGCTTCGGATTCCATGACGATTACATGGACTGTGACAGCAAGTTAACAGGAGGTTTAGGTGGATATTCTTACGATCATCAATATCGCAACCTTGCTGGTTACCGTTGCCTCGGCAATTTGTGCTGCAACACCTACCCCCAAGGACGATGCGTTTATTGCCAAATACATCTACCCAGTTATTGAAGCAATCGCAATCAATATAGGTAAAGCCAAAGAGTGAATTAAATGCCTGTTAAATTTACAAACAATGCAAGCACGACGGTAGCAACAGCGATCAATAACTCTGTGACTACCCTGGTAGTTGCATCTGCGTCTGACTTCCCAGATATATCGGGAGCGAACGATTACTGCTGGTTGACCATTGAGAGTGGAACTAATCGAGAGATTGTCAAAGCTACTAATCTTTCGAGTAATACGTTCACTATCGTAAGAGCGCAGGATGGAACATCAGCTCAATCCTGGGCGCAGGATTCCAAGGTCGAACTTCGTTTAACTTCTGCTTTGTTACAAGATGTTATCGATGGCCTGGGTGCAGGCATGATGATGGACACCGACATTTTTACAGGAGACGGGTCCGATACGACCTTTACCCTAAGCCGTCAACCTGACAACGAAAATAATTTGTTGGTTTTCGTCGATGGTGTTTTCCAGGCACACAATGCCTACAGCGTTAGCGGGACAACGCTAACGTTTAGTGCTGCTCCAGCAAATAGCCGTGTCATTACAGCCTACCATATGGCTACCACGGTTGGTGGATCTAACCTAATTAAAGCCACCATGACGGGTGACAACAGTGATGTGACTCTCGATGTGGGGACTCGAATTGTCCATGAAAATAACGTCCAGGTATTTTTTGATGGTGTGTATCAGAGTAAGGGTAATTACTCAGTATCTGGCTCCGTTATCACATTCTCAACTGCACCCCCAACAGGCGTTGCTGTAGAGGCGATCCTTAATACAGCTACGAACATAAGCACTGCTTCACAACTGGCTGATGCGGATTCGGATACCTTGATCCAGGTCGAAGAGTCTTCTGATGAAGATACTATAAGGATGGATATAGCTTGTACTGAAGTACTGACACTGACTAATAGTGTTATGACTTTAAAAGGTACTACGCCTAGCTTAATAATAGGCGATGCAGGTGCTGAAGACACTAAAATTGTATTTGACGGTAACGCTCAAGATTACTACATAGGTCTTGATGACTCTGCCGATTCTTTACTTATTGGACGTGGAGCAACAGTAGGAACTACAGCCGCTATAACCGTTGATTCTTCTTCAAACGCTAGTTTTAGCGGATTATTAACTGCTGCTGCAAAAGCAAGAATAACTGACGTTGGTAATGCAACTGTTGCAGGGTTGCAGTTTACTGATGCGGGGTGCGGAATTTCAACCCCCAACGCTGACCAGATGAACTTCATAACTGCTGACAACACTAGGATGCTGATTGATAGCAGCGGCAACATTGGTATTGGTGGCACTGGCAATGCCAGAGATGAACTGCTTCATTTAGAAAAATCTTCTGGCACAACAATGGTCAAAACAGAAGTTGCGTCAAATAGTGTGGTTGGCTTCAACATTAAAAAAACCGGATCTACTACTCAAGAATGGAAAATTGTTGATGGGCAAACGGCTAATGGAAAACTAGAGATTTATGATGTAACTGATTCACGAAGCGTTATGACTTTTGATGGCTCTGGCTATGTGGGCATAGGACACGCGGCCCCGGATAACGCGGTTCATATTCAAGGTTCTGGGTTTAATGCCGCCCATATCAAAGTAGAAAGAACGGATGTTGGTAGTTCTAACGATGCCGCATTAGTTCTCAAAGCGGCAGCGGGAGCTAATGCTGATTATGGGCTAGGAGGTATTTGGTTTCAGAACGCTTTGGATACTAATGCTTATGCGCTCATTAGGGGGCGAACGGATGATAGTTCGGGAACCTCTGGGAGACTTGAGTTTGTAACTGCTACTTCTGCGGTTGGTAATGGTACAACCCCAAGCATGGTTATTAATTCTGCCAGCAACGTTGAGATAAAGAATGACGGACAACTTGTCCAAACCGTAGCTTCAGGCGGCGGAGATTATCATTTAGTAACTCATACTGGTAATGAAGCGTGGAGCTGGGGAGCAAGATCAGGCTCGGGGTCAGACGATTATTTGGATGTGGGTATTTCTGGTGGCACTAGAGCGATGTCATGGCATGAAAATGGCAGAGTAGGGATGGGAAATACCAGCCCTTCGTATGACCTTGACGTTGGGATTTCAGGAGAAATTCAAGCTAGATTTAAAAGTACCGGAGACACTGGATACACTCAAGGAGCGATTCTGCTTGAAAGTTCTGATTCGGCCAGCTCTCCAGAGGATCGTGGACAGGGCGTTTATATGTTTAACCACGGAACCGATAGAACGTGGTACATGGGAACGACTTACGCCGATGCAGATACTTTTCAAATTGGTGTAGGTGATGGAACTACGCTGCAAAAAATTACAGCTTCATCAAGCAAACGAATGGTGGCTATAGACACCGCGAAACTGGCTGTCTCTGGAATGATTCGATTTTCGGCAACCGGAGCTGACGCAAACCGTTATACCGTCTATTGGAATAGTTCTACTGGCGATTTAATTGTTGTTTCCTCAGATCGGCGGTTGAAAAAAGATTTTGATTATGACTTGTCTGGCATTGAGACAATCAAAAAATTAAAACCTGTTCGATTTACTTGGAAAGAAAGCGAAAAAAGACAGTTAGGTTTTATTGCCCAAGAAGCTATCACAGCCGATGAACATTTAGCGTGGAATGATACTGAAAACGATCAGTGGGGACTAAACGGCTGGGAAGGTTATGCCGCAATGCTCACTAAAGCAGTCCAAGAACAACAAACATTAATTGAAGAATTACAAGCAGAAGTCAAAGCTCTGAAGGAGGCATAACAGATGGCGCTAACCAAAACACCATCAGAGTTAACCGCAGCTGACATCACGATCACAACTGCGGCACAGCCTAATATTACGTCTCTAGGTACGCTGACTACACTGACCATCGATGACATCACAATAAATGGATCTACCATATCGGACGGAGGTGATCTAACTCTTGATATTGCTGGAGACATCATTCTTGATGCAGATAGCGGAGCTTTTAGATTCAAAGACGCGGGGACAACTTTAGCCACGTTTACTTCTGATAGTGGCAGTATGGTTTTGTATAACGCCACATCAGACAAAGATTTAATTTTTAAAGGAAACGATGGTGGTAGTACAGTTACTGCTCTTACTCTTGATATGTCAGAAGGCGGTAACGCCATTTTTGGAAAAAACGTTTCAATAAATGCAGCCGGAGCATCATCTCCCGCGCCTTTACAAGCCTTTCAAGTAATTCTTCATTCTGGCGGGGGGCGGCGTGGAACGATCTATTACAATTCAAATTCACGCATAGCATTTGCTGCACTAAACGCATCGAACACTTGGGAGTCGATGGAAATTGAAGCTGCGGACATAAATTTCAATACAGGAGGAAGTTCCCAAACAACCGCATTAACTCTAAATTCAAGTCAAAACGCAGGACTTGGCGTCACGCCGGAGAGTTGGAATTCTAATTTCAGGGCGCTCCAGATTGGTCCTTGGGGGAGCCTCGCAACTACAACAAGCGGAAATGGTGAAAGCTTTCGATTAAGCGCAAATTTTTATAACGATGGATCGGCAGAAAAATATCTCGGTACTGGTTACGCGGTCCAGTTTAAAGAAGGCGTTACAGACGGTTCTTTTGTTTTCTCGAGCAGTCAAGCCAGCGGTTCAGCGGATGGATCAATCGCGTCGTGGTATCACTCGGAGATTCATAATCACTCATGGGCAGCAACATTAGAAACCACAACTTCAGACGGTTCAGATACCTATGGCGTTGGCTTAGACGCCGGTGGTGGTGGCGGTTCTACCGCAAGAGGTGCAGGGCTTTGGGTTTATGGTAATGAACATGGTAGCTATCCCGGGTCATTAATCGCTCAAATGGGAGAATCCGGTACTTTCAGAGTACACACTGGCGCCAGTGGCACAGAAAGGATGCGTATCTTTGATAATGGATCAGTTGGACTTGGCACAGCTTGGAATGGAACTAAAGATAGCGTATTTAAAGTTATGGGAAATAATTCAGGTTGGTTGTCTGTTTATCATAATGATGGAAATGGTTCTAACAGGTATGGAATTAAAATTGGCTGTGGCTCTGATAATCAAGCTGGCACGAACTACGCAATGGGATTTGATAATGGTGATTTCACAGTAAACCAAGGCTACATTACATGGAGCAGTGGTTCAGTTTCTTATGGGGCTTTTACAGCTCATCACCCCTGTGTAATACCAGACGCTGACAACGATCCAGATTCTCCTGAAAACGCTTACCCCTACGGAACTTTACTAGAAACTATTTCGTTAAGTTACACACAATTAGAGGAGGCTGATACGGAAAGAGGTATTAGGTATAGCGTACAAAAATCATCAGGAGCATATTCTAAAAAGGTTCTAGGAGCTTATGGCAGTTCAATGAACGATGCTCCACACAATCCAGATAATGAACATCAAGCATTGGTATTAGGTGACGGACATATTCTTTGTAATAACGAAAAAGGAAATATTTCTGTAGGTGATGGAATCTGTACATCGTCAACGGCTGGTATAGGTATGAAAGCAGACAAAATGGCAATGATTATAGGCATTGCTCAAGAAGACGTAACCTTTTCAGGAAGCGAAACGAAGTTAGTAGCGGTTCAGTATGGGTTACAACAATTCACTCCTTGGGCTGATTAATACATGGGAATAATTTAATGGCAATAACTAAAATCTCACCTGACTTAGTAGACTTTGATTCGGCTCTTGTTGTTTCGCCCACTCTTACCATTGGCGATGCAACAGCGGAAGACACGAAGATTGTCTTTGATGGGAATGCCCAGGACTACTACATAGGGCTAGATGATTCTGCTGATGACTTAGTGATAGGTCTTGGATCGGTTGTCGGAAGCTCACCAGCGATCAGCATTGATGAAAATATAAACTCTACATTCGCTGGGACTATTACGGCTAACGCTGGTGTAGTGGTAGATAACATTACAATAGACGGCACAGAGATCGATCTCTCGTCTGGCGATTTAACTTTGGATGTTGCTGGCGAAATAAACCTTGATGCCGATGACGGGAAAATACGTTTTAAAGATGGAGGCACAGAGCATCTCCGATTTGTTTTGGACAACTCGGGCTTTGTTCAACTGTATTCAGCGGTTCAAGACGCAGACATTAAGATACAAGGCAATGATGGCGGTTCTGTTATTGATGCTCTTACTTTTGATATGTCAGAAGGTGGGGCTGCTACTTTTAATGGGGAATTGATTGCCCCAAATGGAGCGACAGAAGGCTACCACATAAAGCAAACAGGCGGCACAGCAACTCCTAGAGTTACAAATGATGGTAACAACTGGACGATTATTCGCCCCGGAGCTTCTGGTTCAGACGTAGCTATTAACAATTATGCAAACTCAGCAAACCTTGTCACGTTTACTGATGAGGGAAACGTAGGAATTGGAGTTACATCAGTAACACACGCTTTAGAGATAAACAGATCATCAAGCTCTGCTGCTTATGCAGTGGTTGGTAATGGTGGAAATGTTCAGTCTTACATTGGAGTTGCAGGTGACAATCTTCCTGTTCTTGGCAGTTTAACAAATCACGATTTGCGACTTTGTACAAATGCAACCGAAAGGATGCGTATTCAATCAGATGGTGTAGTAAGAATAGGTGCTGTTGCTGAACAAACAATGAGTATTTTAAACGCAAGAGTTAGCGGAGCGGCTATAGAGTTTGGACATACAAATAATACTGCTGGATATTTTGGAACTATTGGAGCGTTTGGTTCTGCTGGTTATCCTTATATTGGATTTTGTACAGCTTCTGAAGATAGCGCAAATACGTTTTCAACTTTTGGACACGCAGGTTTTCTTATAAGAAGTAATTTGTCTGGTGCATTAGACTTTATGAGTGTGGCAACAGCAAGTGCTACAGGTCAAACGCCTACAAATCGTTTTCAAATAGCAGCAAACGGAGACTTAACTGGCACAGATACTTCTATTGGTTCTTTGTCAGATTTAAGACTTAAAGAAAATATTGAAAACTTTACAGGAGGTTTAGATTTAATTTCTAAATTAACTCCTAGAACATTTACTTGGAAAGATGAAACTGTTGGAAGAAAAAAAGGAACAAGAAGAGGTTTTATAGCTCAAGAAGTTTTAGAAGTAGATAATTATTGGATTACAGAAGAAGACGCTTCAGATAAAGAAGATCTTGAATACGATTTAACAAAAGATACAGAAAAAAGATATGTATCTAAATTAACTGATAAAGATGCTTTGTACGTTTCTGCATTACAAGAAGCTATAGCAAAAATAGAAACCCTAGAAGCAAAAGTCAAAGCATTGGAGGAGGCATAGGAGGGCCAGGTTAATTTGGCCGAATACTTTAGTGATGCTAATATATAGTCATCTAGTAAAGAGGGTAATGAAATGGCGGAACCATTAATGGATCAAGCGGAACAACGACAGAAAATAACTATTAACGACAAAGAGTATTTTGTAGATACCTTGTCGGATGAAGTAAAACAACTCTTAGCTTTGTATCAGCGGGCAGAAATGAAGTTTGCTGAAAAAGCGGCAGATACAACGTTAGCGGAAGCCGCTTTGAATACTGTCAAAAACAACATCATTAGGTTGATCGATGGCGACGAGAAAGACGAGGAATCGTAAGACCGAAGCGACTGAAGAAGAGACTGCTATTGGAAGGATAGCGGTCCATGAGGCCATGTGTGAAGAAAGATCGAAGACGATCTTCAATCGCCTGGACAAAATAGACGAACGGCTAGAGGCAATTAGCAGAAATGGTTTCGTGCTTGCCTTGGCTCTGATTAGCGGGATGGCGGGTTTGATAATAACTTTAGTAACGCAATGAGAGAACATGGCCTATTTCAAACGGGAAACCTTTAGCGGGATTGCCCCAGGCGTAAGCCCACGTCTGTTGGCGGAAGAGTTCGCACAGACTGCACAAAATATAGATTTTGAATCGGGCCGATTGTCCCCGATCACTGACGACAGTGATTCCTATACTCTTCAGAGTAGCTCCAGAAATTCAATTTTTTACTACAACAATGCAAATTGGCTAGAGTGGAACGACAGCTACGTTAAAGCTGCTGAAGGACCGATTGCTTCTGATACTAATAAACGGGTCTATTGGAGCGGAGAAGGTGGTGCTGGTGGTTACCCAAGGATGGGCGTTGTATCAGGAGTGGTATCAGGTTCTTCTGGTTACCCAGCCACAAGTTACAGGCTAGGTGTACCAGCGCCTACCAATGCGCCCTCGGTATCAAAGTCTGGGACAGCATCGTCCACACAAGACCCCTACTCAGTGTCTTATGTATATACGCTAGTAACGGTTTATGGTGAAGAAGGCCCTCCTTCTGCAGCCACTACACCCATCGACTTAACAGATGATGAAACTGTGACGGTAACAATGGCCTCTGGTCATGTACCTAGTGGTAACTACAACTTTGGGACAGGTGCTTTGAAACGCATCTATCGCTCAAACACAGGTTCAACTAACACAACCTTCCAGTTCGTAGGTTCTGTGGCAATAGCAGCTACGAGTTTTTCTGACACTACTGATGCTGCTGACCTGGGCGAAGTACTCCCATCAGATACGTGGATAGGTCCACCAGATGACGATACTTCTCTTTACCCCGATGGCGCATTGCAAGGCTTAACCCCCCTCTCGAACGGTGTGTTTGCAGGATTTAGTGGTAAACGTTTCTGTTTATCTGAGCCTTACTTGCCTCACGCTTGGCCTGTTGCCTATCGAATCACTTTAGATGAGGACATTGTCGCTATCGGCAGCACCTCAGATGGTGCTGTAGCACTGACCGACGGTCATCCTTACTTTATTACTGGTGTGGACCCATCAGCTATGACTGCTGTCAAACTTGACCTCGCGCAAGCCTGCGTAAATAGAGAATCAGTTGTGGATATGGGCGACTACCTGTTGTACGCAGCGCCCGATGGACTGGTTGCAGTAACAGGAGGCACAGGGCGACTGGTTACCCAGGGACAAATATCAGTCAAACAATGGAACGCGAGTTACTACCCAACTGTCATTCGAGCTTTTGAACACGAGGGGACCTACGTTGCTTTCTGGTCTTCGGGCGGCTCTCATGGCGGCTGGATCTATGATCCACGGAACGAAAGGAATTCTCTGTCCACAATTACTTCTTCTGCAGAAGTACGTGGTGGGTACATGAATCCTAAAGACGGGCAGCTTTATACTATTGTTGCAAACAAGGTTAAGAAGTATCGGGGCGGTACTACCAATTCTACATTGACCTGGAAGAGCAAAAAGTTTGTGACGCCTAAGCCTGTCTCTATGGCTTGGATCTCAGTACATGCAGATACTTACCCAGTTACAGTAAAAGTCTGGGCTGATGGCACGTTGACCGCGCAATACACTTTGTCTAAAAGTGGATCGACCTATACACAGGCGACAACAACGCCCTCCTCTATCAGCAATGTCACTCTACAGGAACCTGTGATGCGTCTCCCTGCAACTATAGGCCAGGAATGGGAGATCGAGGTCAGCGGTGCAGTGAACATAAACGAGGTCTGTTTAGCCCAGTCAATGGCTGAAATCCGTGATCGATAGAGTCAGTCAACCCAGGACAACAGTTGCGGCTAAAGTGCCGAATATTCCTGCGCCTCCTGCAAAAATAGACCCGCCTTTACGCAAGTACCTTGAGACATTGGCAGAGGCCATCGACATCCGCCTGGGTCGTCGGGGCGATGTTCGGGATCGAGCGGTTACGCTGCGGGAGTTGATCGACTCCGGCATGGCAGAAGATCTGGTTCTCAAGCCGTTTGTAGCGGGTGCAACACAGGATTTTGCCCCGGTTTCTCCGTGGACAGGGAATGAAATCCCTTACTACGATACACCCCCAGCTCCAACTTCGTTTAGTGTCAGTGGTGGCTATGAGATTATTGTCCTCAGTTGGGACTTCCCTTATTACCGTAACCACGCTCATACGGAAATCTGGCGACATGATTCTAATGTCATTGGCAACGCCACGTTGCTCGGTATTCATTCGGGGCGTGTCTACATAGATCGAATTGGTGGAGACGTTACTCGTTATTACTGGATTCGACATATTAATACGGCGGGTGTCGCAGGGCCTTTTCATTCAGCTACTGGTTTAACAGGTACAACCTCGGCAAACGTGACTAAGTTGTTGACCGATCTAAGCGGGGAAATACAACAGACCCATCTACATAGCACTTTGTCCAGTGAAATTGACCAAATAACCACTAACGAAAACGCGATTACTGATATTAACAATGTGTCTGCGGGAAGTAGTAGCGCATCGGCTACTGCTGTTCGTGCTCTGAACTCGGTTATTTATGATAACGCGGCAGGGACAGGGTCACCTGTTGTTACCGCGACTAATTTGACTACCATGAAGACGCAGGTGTTAAACGCTAATGGCACTGCTACTGCGACTGCAGTTCAGATGAATTACTTGAATTCAACTTACACTAATCCAACAACAGGTACTGCTAACGATGTAACTTTAGAGCAAGCGTTGGAAACTTCTGCAAGCAACGTCAATGGATTGCGTGGGCAGTACAGTGTCAAGATTGACACGAATGGCCATGTTGCTGGGTTTGGTTTGTCGAGTACTACAACTGGTGCTACCCCTACCAGTGCGTTTATTGTTAATGCAGATAAGTTTGCAATTATTGGTTCTGGTGATTCGAGCAACGGCCTGGGAACAACTACTCCTAGTTCTGGCATTATTCCTTTTTTTGTTGACTCTGGTACGACTTATATAAAAGCGGCCATGATTAAAGACGCTTCGATTGAAAGCGCGAAGATAGATGAGCTAAACGGCAACAAAATTACTGCTGGAACGATTACAAGTGATCGTATCAGTACTAACAAGATAGAAGCTTCCAAGATAAAACTCGATAACGGGACTATCGAGGGAAACGCCTCTGGTGAAATAAGAATAAAAGATCTTGGTGTAACTAACGCCAAGATTGCTAACAGCACGATTACCACTGCAAAAATTAACAGCTTAATTGTTTACGATGTCGCTAACTCCAACACGATGGGTAAGTTGTTTACTGTTACATCGGGGTATACAGCAACAACTGCCTACAATACAAACTCAACCACAAACATGAGTTACGCCTCAGTAACGTCGGATTGGACAGACGACACTTATAACAACCCTTGGCATTATAACAATACTGCTGGGACAACCATGCCGGGGCTGTTAATTGATGGTTCGGCGTCTGGAAACAATTTTACAATACCTGATGTGGAAGGCGATAACACTCATGTTGAAGTATCCATACATTTTGGAACCAATCCAGTTGGTGCTTTTAACGGAGACGAGTCGTCGTTTTGCGTATGTCATCTACAAAGAGCCGATTCGAGCATTAACAACACAGGTGCTTATAGTGAAGACACACAGGTTTGGGGTGGGTCCGTTGCCACGTCAGGTAGTAATTTAGCCTCAGTTCCAAGGTATGGTGTGTTTACAGCTTCGCTTAATCCGGGTACTTGGTACGTGTGGTTGTATGCCTGGAGTCGTAAAGCAGATACAAACTCAGCTAGTCAGCACGGTTTTTCTGATAGTTTTGTCCATGTGAATTCGTTTTACAGATGATATTACCTCCCAGCGACACTTTTAATTTTCTACAAGATCTACGGTGTACCCGTGATATTTTTCTCAAGGAATGTGACTGGACTCAGACTGTCGATGCCCCCCTGTCCGCTGAAAAGAAAACTCAATGGGCGACTTACCGACAGGCACTACGAGATTTGCCAGCAACTTACGAATCTGAAACAGATCCGTTAAAGATTGTTTGGCCAACTCCACCGGAGTAACCAAGTGATTATCGAAAGTGTCGCCGCTGCAGGCGCAATCTTGTCTACCATTTCCACCGCCATTAACAAGTTAAATGAGGTTGGCGATGGTGCTGCGAAAGCAGTTGAATTGATGCAAGGATTTTCTGACGCGCTAGATTCGTTTGAGCGTGAGAAGAAAGACTCGGTTATCAGCAACCTTAGCTCACAGGAACTTTTAAAATTGGAATCTATAAAACACCGTAGAGATCAGTGGGAAAAATCGCTGCACGACATGTTAGTGATACACGATCCTGCCTTGCTCCAACGCTGGGACGATGCTAAAGCTCGCCAAAAAGCAGCTCACAAACGACAGATGGAAGCCATCAAAGCGCGAGCTGCAGCCCGAAAGAAAATGCTTAGGCAGATATATTTGATTATGGGAGTGAGTGCCATTGGCATTCTCTGTGCATTTATTTTAATCGGAGGGGTCATACTGATTTTTAGATGATGGATATAGGAGCAATAACACCAACAAACCAGATTTCTTGGCGACAAGCAGCAGAGCTTCGCTACCAAAAGCTGATGGAAAGTACTCAACGTGAGGAGCGCAGGCAAGCTGTTGAGAACTTGAAAACAACTTTGTACATAGCAAAAAGCGGAAAGGTAGAGATCCAGGAAGGAAAGTCTGCAAGCCAGATTAATTATCTTGTGTGAGAGTTCTAGCTTTTATGTTGATTACGGTGATTGATGGGAATGTGGTCCAGGATGCGGATAGTATGTTGTTCAGGGACATTCATCGTTGTCAGCAGTTTGCGTATTGGATTGAACATAATTGCCGGGATTCCCGGTGCCGGGGTGGAGTTAGGCAACAGAACATTAGTGCGTATTGTAGGCCCGTAATGGCTGCATCAAATCAAAAATTCTGGGATTAATTATGGCTAAGAAGTTACAAGAGAATTCGATCTGGGCTAAATATGACATTGACCAGGACGGTACGGTTTCTGATGAAGAACTGGAACGTGCTACTCAAATGATTGAACTGGACTTGAGAGAAGAGAAGCAGGACTCACAGCGTCGTATTGCCTGGGTAGCTATGTCCTCGATGGTGCTGTACTCGTTGCTACCGTTGTTCCCTTTTGTTCCAGAGGAACGCCTTGCAACTTTGTCGTCATTAAGCGACATGTTGTTTTTAAGTCAGGCAAGCATTATCGGTTTGTATTTTGGGGCGACTGCTTATATGTCACGCAAGCCTTAGTTTTCTTCCTGATGTTCATCAAAGGCGGTATCAATACCCGCTAGTATTGTATCCCTGGCAACTTGTTCGCTAGGGGCAATATCAAAAGCCATCTTACTGAAAAACAAAATTCCAGAGAAGATCTGTTCGTGGGCTTCAACTGAGTGTTGTGCTAATGCGCTTATTGATAACAATGCGTGATTGAAATCCATGATTGCTTCCTGCTTTTCCTGGTCCATTTTTATTCCTTGTGGTTGAGGGTTTTAGGGTTTCTCTCTCCGCCATTCTTTACAAAAAAGAGTGTCCCATTTGGGACAACCCAAACGATTATAAATCGATATAACCCAATATAAATGGGCTTTTGGGCTGTTGACTAAATAACTATAAATCGCTATAAAAAGTATATATTTAACAATAACTTAGCAAACGAGAGAATGAGAATCCCTCTCTCTCCGCCACGTTATAAGTGGTTGATTTAGAAGGATTTTAATTTGTCGAAATTAGGCTAAGGGACACTAATGGGACACTTTTATGGGAACGATAGAAAAGCGTGGCGATAAACATAGAGCGGTAGTGAGGAAGAGAGGTTTTCCTGTTACCCGCAAAACATTTATTAATAAGACTCAAGCAAAAAATTGGATACAAGATGTAGAGTCGCAAATGAACAACGGTTCCTGGACCGATCCTTCTACTCTTAAGGGGTATTCAGTTGAATACGTCATCAATCAGATCATTAATAAAATTCATGAGAACCCTCATACACTAACTTTTGGCAAGTCAAAGCTGTCTACAATGAAGCGGACAGCGGACCGAGATCGAGGTCTGGGGGCCTATGATGTCAACGAATTAACTCCCGAGCTGCTCTCAAACTATATTTATGCACGAAGAGAAGCAGGCATTGGACCTAAGACTGCACACAATGAATTAACTTATTTATCACAAGCAGTCGATCTAGCTAAAACACTTTTTGGTTTTCCCATAGAAGGAAATGTAATTCGAGAGACGATGTCTGTTCTCGTCAAGCTGCGAGTCATTCGCGGTACTGCTAACAGTCGGGAGCGGCGGTTTGAACCTGGGGAATATGAGCTAATTGAAAAACAGGAACGGCTCACTCCTCAACGAAACGCTAGATGGTTAATGCCTATGCTTGACTTAGCTCTTGACTCGACGATGCGCCAGCATGAAATTTTTGATTTGCTTATCGATGACCTGGACTTTTCTCGAAGAGAGATTCTTATTCGAAATAGAAAGCACCCACACCAAAAAGAAGCTAACGATCAGGTGATACCAATGCGGTCTAAAAGTTATAAGATTCTTTATAGTCTGTATGACGACTCATCAAAAATATCTGACATGCGTATCTTCCATAATCACGGCCCTCAAACCTCTGGTTCTATATCAGACAAGTTTGCTAAGTACAGAGATAGAGCTGGGATTGTTGATTTAATTTTCCATGATTCACGGCATGAAGCGATAAGCCGCTTGTTTGAAGAAGGTTTATCAATACCAGAAGTGATGGTGTTTAGTGGGCATACCAGCCCTACTCAACTAATGAAGTACACTCACCTTCGACCTAGTGATGTGCTGCAGAAATTAACCTGATAAGTTTGCTTCTATATGTTTACCAACTTCTTCGGTTGGAAACAGATAACGCTTTCCGTTCTTAAAGAATCGAATGCCAAATTCTGCTGTTCCGATTTTTTGGTAAAGGCTACCGCGCTTTATTCTGAGTGTTTCTGAAAGATCTTCGACGTCCATGAATGGGCCAAACTTGTCAATCAGAATTTGAGTCGTATTCCCCGATGAGCTTGTCATAATACCATTTTCCTTTCTGGAGATTTACCAAGTAGTCCTCGTTACTTGATCCTTTTTGATCGAATCTCCAGAGGTATTTTTGAACGTTACCGCGAAGGTAACCAATCCATTGTTCACGACTCATTTGCGCTTTGATTGCCTGCCAACACTCGATGTCTCCATCACTGGTGTAGTGGCTTGGGCTGTTAACAATGTCTTCCAACTGTGTGACTCAACCAGCAAGTGATTATTAGAAATACATAATCACACTAACTGGTCATATAGTCAACTAAAAGTATACATTTGCTTTTTATTGGGGCGGTAAATGAGTCACATTTTCAGAAAGTAGACGCAAGTGCGTTGGTGCTTTGAAAAGTTTGGCTTGATTTTTTGCGTACTGCCTCATTCCGGCTATCAGATACGAGGGCACTTTTTGTATGTAGACATTTTTCTTTGACCTATATTCTATATATAGGCTGCTTTTTTCCTCATGGTCAATCACAATCCAAGAATCATTAACGTTGGGCTGTATGTGTGGAAAAGTTAAATAGTACTCTAGTAACTTAACGTTCTCGTTAAACAGCTCCTGGATTAAGATTCTTAAGGGTGTTGCGCTTTGATCCCAAGCGTACTCAAAAGAAATAATTGTGTCGTCTTTTGGGTATATCAACTGGACTGAGTGTTTAAGGCATTCCATTGGTGGGTTTTTAGCTTTTCTTTGGACCCGTTGGATGTAGGAACCAACCGTAACATTCTTTATCTCTGTGCGGATTGGAAAAGGAAGCGTACGCAGTTTCACGTAAAGGCTTCTTGCTTTTGCTGCTTCGATACATGCGCGAGTGTCACGCTTTGGTACAGCTCTCCAATAGATTTCATCTCCAAATTTAATGACCATCAGTGGGCGGTGTATATCAATAACACCATAAGCGATATTTTTGGAGAATATAAATGTTGCTGCAAAGTCAACTTGTTTAAGAATCTGTCTTTGTACGCCGTCCCATTGAGACACTTGCAACTCAGACATGCCTGGAGCGTAATGTCTTATACTTTTTCCTGGATGTAGAAGAAAAGTATGGGTTGGTTTTTCTTTTAATTTGAAGAATTCGTTAACGCATCGATCCCGCAATTTTTCAAAATCAAAATCTGTTTCCATTTTTATTGTCCCGTGTACTGATCAATAAATCGACCATGCTTTCGATCTGATTGATCTCCTGGTTAGAAAGTAAATCTAGTTTGTTGGCTATTGTTTGACTACGCGCTGTTTCTTTAGCGTCTCCAAAGAAAAGCCATCCTGGTTCAACGTCAAAAAGTTTTGAGATCTTTAACGCATTGATTCGGCTAGGCCGAGCCGCTACGCTTGAATCATTAACTTCTGGATCTGTTTCCCATTTTTTGATTGTGTTATGACTAACACCTACTGCATTTGCGACATGTCGTAGGCTCCAGCCTTTGGCTTCGCGCAGTGCTTTTAGCCTTTGGCTATAGTTGTGAATCTTCATACTTATCCCTAGTTAGTAGTGTTTATACTGTTTTTGTTTGCAGTTAACCACTGGTGTACAAGGAGTACAAGATTTTTTTACATTAATTTTGCAATGATAATGTAACAGCGTTTCATTTCTGAGCGCAAAGGCAACTCTTCTTCTTTTATTTTTATCATTTTGCTAGAAGAATTTAGTTGCACTAAAAACGTTGAGTCCTCTTTTTTATCTAAAACCCACCATTCACGAGACTTATACTCCTGGACTAAGTACTTTGAACCGTCACCCAGATCGTCTGTGATTACAGACCATTGAGTGGGGCTTGGAACGATAGTGTTATTTTTTCTACTAGTGTTTCTGTTCTTTTTGTCAGGTTCACTTGTAGTGTGCAGCAATGGTATTTCTACTGTGGCTGGTAGCACTATGTCAGGGTTGATTTGTCTTGGATCAACCTGGAAAAAATCAGCGAGCTTAATAACTGTATCAGTGCTGAACTTTGTATGGCCGTTGAGGTACTGCGATAACGCGCCTTGCGTCCATCCCAAACGATCACAAGCTTCAACCTGATTCATGTCTAGCTCATGTTTTTTCTCATTCCAAACTGTTCGTAAGTTCTTAGAGATTTGTTCAGTTGTACTCATACCTTCCCTGTGTGAATGTTGGTCCAGGGCAGGGCAGTTGCTGGACATAGTCACATTTGTCTGACTTTGTACACCTTGCTAACTCCGAGCTTGCGGTTGAGGCCCAACATTACTGCGGGGCCGTACCCTGAAAACTAGATTACTGTTTCTGTAATGTAGTCTACTAATGAATCTTTAGTGCTACTTATGCGGAGATAGTACTCTTTAGTTATACTAAATGTCCAATCTCCATTTTTAAAGATAGCTAAATTTTCATTAGTTCCAACAACAACTGCACAATTCTGATTGTTAGTTACTGCTCTTTGTAACCAATTCTTCTGTAATTCAGATAGATTAATGGTCACTTTACTGCTGTTACGGCTTGGTAATTTTTTTATGTATTTATACTCAACCCAAAGAGATCCTTTAGGTCCCTCGTAATAGCAGTCAGGAACACCGTTACTGAAACTGTCCCGTATTTTCCAGTGATAGATGCCCCTCGGTAATTTCCGATGAATTGAACGAATGAAAGAGTGTTCGTTCAAGTAGGGATCTCTCCCGCATTACTGCAGGAGAGACTACCCAGTTACCACTTAGTTGAAGTCAACGTTCAAAAATTCGGTGTACTTAGCTTCTGCTAATTCGTACATCGAATCTGGCAACCAACCTTCGGCATCGATCTCGATGACTTGGTAGGTCCCCATTTTGCTTTCAGCACGGGCTGACTTAACTGTATATAACGTACTGAAACGGTCACCTTGCCTGGAATTGGCAAGAGAGTTCCAACGTCTGCTGGTTCTCAATTTGGACGAAGCCATACTGAAGACCATTGGATCGCTGAACTCGCCAGTCAGTTCGTTCTTTTTGTCTCGAAGCGCAAGTAGCACGAGGTTGTCGTGAGTTTCTTGTACATAGAGATCTTTGTTGTCAGGCATTTCTGACATAGCAGCTTCTGCATCAGCAGCGTTTTCGTAAGTACCCTTGGGAGCACCAGCTAATGGCGTTCCTCGCTTTGCCCAGATCACATGGGATTCCTTGAACTTCAAGCTTACCAATGAAATCTCTTCTGGGTACAACTCACCAGTTGCTGAGTTGAAGAACATGCCTTCATCAGCTCCCTGGATAAACTTCGGGCTGTGCTTGTCTCGCTCTGCGCTGATCGATTGGATCTGCTTGAGTCGAGGGATAATAAGGTTGCTTGCATTAAGCGCCTCATTACCTCTACCTGCTGCATTTTTTACATGCGCTGGTAGATTTTTTACGTCGTTTGTCACGACAAGTGCGGCTTCTGCCATAATTGTTCTCCGATTAATTGTTAATTTATTAGCAATGCTAAAGCTCTTAGCCGAGCTTACGCAGTGATAATCCTTTGAGCGTTACCCGTTCGATTCCGGGAATACTCTGTCCTTCCATTTTCACGTCGTCGAGCACTTCAATAACTGCCCTAGATGTGATTCGTTTTTGAATACACGATTTCCAGTAGTCATTTTCTATTAACCACTTCATCGCTTTTTCAGAATTAGTCATGTTAGCTACTTCATTCTTAGTTGCTGAGAATGAGTACTTGCCTTTAGCTACACGGTCTACGTCCTGCTTACGCATACGATCAAGTACCATGTGTTCTAAATTCTCTCGTTCAGCTCTAAGCTCCTGTTCCTGTTCTTTTAGACCAGCAAGTTCTTTTTTGATTTCTTGCAATCGGTCACCGAACTCCTCGTAACCCAAATTGTCGTAGGGTGTTACATTGATTTCTTCTGCTTCACTCATGCGGCTCTCCTTATCGATTTAAGTACTGTTAGTAATTCGTCCATTCGTGCGAGCTTGCCTTCCAGTTTCTGGTACACGTCAGTTTCCCAGGTGTTTCTGGCAGCGATCATAATCACTTCTGTTTTTTGCTTTTGCCCTGCACGATAAATTCGTCGGTTGAATTGCTGAAAATGTTCAGCGTTGTAGGTAGGCGATGCCCAGATAATTGTGTTTGCCTTGGTCATGGTCAGGCCATGCCCTGCACTTTGCGGATGGCAGAAGACTGTGGTCAGTTGTCCACCCTGCAGCCGAGCTACAATGTCGGTACGTTTGTCTGCCGGAGTATCTCCGTCCAGGACTGCGTACTTAATCTTGTACTTGTCAGCCAGTGCCATTAGGTGATCTCGTTCATGTTTCCAGTTGAATGCGACCAGGGAATGTTTCCGCTGCTGCACTAGATCAATGACGAGTTCATAACGTTCTTTGTGGATACCTTCGGCTTTACCAGTCTCGCTGTACACAGCACCAGTACAAAGTTGGAGTAGCTTGCGTACCAGCACTCCTTTGTTGACTGCTTCTATGGTGGTTTTGCCTGTGTATAACACCGCATCTTCCAGCAAGGTTTCATATTGCTTTTGGATTTTTGGTGGCAGATCCACATAAAGATAATTGGTAGAGGTTTCAGGCATATCCAGGCACTCCTCTAGCTCGTAACGTATGGTGATGTCACCGAGCTGGTTGGCTACCAGTATCTCTGCGTCAGCTTTATCGACCCAGACAGTGCCGAATCCGTTACTTTGTGGGATACATACCTGCTGTCGGAAGTCATAGAAGCGTCGTCCTAACCGCTGTCCACGGTCAACAATGAAAGCAGGATGCCAGATGTCGAGGATACTGTTTGAGTTAGGTGTCCCCGACATGGCGATCCGATAGTCCATGTGGAATGCAAATGCAGCCAGTTTTTTGGATCGTTGAGATGTTCTGTTTTTGAAAGCAGTAAACTCATCGATCACCAGCTCATCGAACATTGTGCCGATGCTGCTATTCTCGTCTTCCATTATCCACTTCACCGCATCGTGGTTGGTGATAACAATATCCACATCAGCTCTAAACGCTTTCATACGATTTTTTGCATACGCAATTGAGTACGTCAGGTCAGGCTGAAATTTATTAATGTCATCACCCCACGATGCTTGGAGGATGCTCAAAGGAGCAAGAACTAACATCCTGTATCGGCCTTTGCTTTGCTTTTTACGCTTGGCAAAGGCATCCAATACAGATCGTGTTTTACCCGTGCCAGGATCAGAAGTGATCAGACATTCTTTATTGTTAAGAATAAATTGTGTCGTTTCTTTCTGATGCTTGAATGCTCTAGGTATTCTCATAGGACTTTAGTTCCATCGGGATACACAGTTACCCACTTGATCTTGGGAACCTGTATCTGTTTGTTGTGAACGGTCACTGGTTCTTTAACCACTGCCAGTTGTTCGCGGACCATTGTGCGTTTCATTATGTAGAGAGTGACGCTGACAATGAGTCCGCCGAGCAATGCCGCCATCATTCCTGAGAACGTGCCAGCCAGGGACACCATCAGGACGGCGGTTATTGCAACGTCGAACGCTAAGTCGTATGAGATCACACGACGTATACCCAGTTTAAAAACTAGGAACAAAAGCCCTGCTGCGGCGATAATTCCTGCTGTAAGCATGTCGCTTCCTCCAAGCTAAATAAGTTAAATACCCAACTGTTGCCAGTTCCAAGAACAACTCAATGAGTTGTAGTATCGTTAACGTCATCATTCTTGATTCTCCAAAACCAATAAGTAATAAAAGCAATAGCGATTAACGCCACTGCACCCTCCAATGCAAAGGAAAGCATCGCCAAAGCCATGCTGCCCCCAACAATCATTAACAACGTAAAGAGTATTTTTTGTTTCATTCATCTTCCTTAATTTCAATTTCGATAGTTTTGTTTTCGATCAGTTCAATAATCATTTCTTCAATTTTTTCTTTATTTATTCCTTCGAGTTTTATAGTGATTACTAATTCACTCACTCGACGCCCCACACACATTCGGGTCCGTCTTCTTCGTTGTCTGCAACTTTGAAGCTGCACCACCTGCAGGCCGTAGCTGAAGGTGTTGGGTCGAAGTCAGTAGCTGTTGTCATCTTGACTGCGCGTGAATGCCACGCTGGTAAAAACTGAATGGCTTCTTCTCTGCTGTAGACGCGGGTTGCTGTTTCGTTTTTGTCGAGATACCACAATTCTGTTTGGATCATCTCAGCATCTGGGTATCGCATGAACGCAGCAATTGCATAGATAAGTGCTTGTTGCCCATGTCCTATTTCATTACCGAATCGTTTCCCGGTTTTGAAATCAATTACTCTGTACGATGTGTTGGACTCTTCTACGCAGGCATCGAGTTTTATTCGCGCCCAGGTGTCAGGGTAAGTCCAGCCAGTTGGTTTCCAATCAGTTGTGAAACCCCACTCGCCTTCTACTTCACACTTTGCTTCGATGAATAAATTTCTTAATTCTTTGAATTGGGTCTTAAACTTTTTAAGCCCATCCGTAAATTCACCTTCACCTTTGATGTACAGCTCAGCTTCCTTGTGGATTTGTGTACCCCGTTCTGCTGCTGGACCAGAAGGCTCTGGTAGTCTTCGAACTCGTGAGAGGTAGGTCCTGTACGGGCATTCTTCGAATACCTTAAGCGCACTGTATGACCAGGAACTTACGGGTCCGAAGGTTATGTCTTCTACAAAAATCTTATGTGAGTCAGGTCTGGTGTTAGATAGTTCAACCATGTTTTAGCAATCCTAAATCTTTGGCATCGAAGTACTGTTCGATGAGAAGCTGACCTTCGGCCTCGTTCTCAAACATCCAGGTAATTTCAATACCGTTAATGGGGTTTGCATCACGAGATGCGCCTACTGGCCTTTTTCTAGTTTTGGTTAGACCTTGCCTACTTAAGTCTTTTTGGAACTGACGAGTTGGAACTCGTGGAGTTTGTTCGGTCAAAACGTTGTAGACGGTTCTCAAGTGTTCTGGTGGAATCATTGAGTACTTCACTCCGTTGTACGCATCTGCTAACCACCCTTTAACAAACTTCTGAGCAGTCATGATTTCTCCTGCCTGAAGTGTGTTTCCCAAATTAATATCTAATATGTCAGCGAACTCTGAGATGCGGCCCGCTTTGAGGTTGGTTGTAAATTCCTCAAAGACTGACATTGTTACAATCCGCATGTTTTCTTTAGCTTCGTTTTGCATTGGTGTTCTGACTAATGCGTTACTTACTTCAAAGGAATTAAGCACTGATGCAAATTCGTTAAGTTCTTTTTCAATCTTCTCAATGTTTTCAAGAAGATCGGGGTGGGCGACAATCAACGGTACTTCCTGCCGAGGAGCAATGTTGAATCGTCGATCACCCGTCTCAATTTTTACTGGATCATTTCTGTTGGATAAGAAGATGTAATTAGCAAAGTTGGGTAGTTCAACTTGATTAGCTCGCATTCCTCTTATCGTTATTTTTTCTTCTGTTATGAAGTTTTTTAATTTATCTGCCATTTTCATAGCGCCGCTATTTGCAGATGCCATATGAAATTCATCTACAGCCAGGAACAATGCTGTTCGCAGGTATAGATTGAATTGTTCTTCAATGTTTTCTAGTGACTTGAGTGGTACATGTTCAGTTCCAAACAAAGGTTTTAATACTTTGTGGATAAATAAACCTTTACCTGTGCCTTGGATACCAGTCAGTACCCAGGCTGCTCCACTCTTGCGTTTGTTTTGGTAGATCCAGGCTAACCAGTTCATGAAGTGGCAGAACTCTTGATCGCCATCTCCCAGCATGTGGTTCATTAGCGTATATATCAGTGGGCATTTATCTTTTAAGTCGTGCGCTGACTGATATGACAGCGTTTGTTTTTGTTTCTTTGCTTTCAACATATAAGGTGATTCCTTAAACATGTTGATTTCCCAGGGCGTTGAGGTGAAGTCGATGCGCTTACCTTTGCGACTGGGATCGAAACTCACTTTGGCGTCATGCACAAAGTCAGGTTCTGGATAACCATGAGTTCTTAGGAACCCACCGATGGACCCACGGTTTGCTGCTGTCAGTGGAAACCTGTAATCAAACTGCTCGCTGTTTGGATCAAACAGTCCGCAGTAGAAAATATCCATATCAAAGTCACGCAGCACAACAGGTTGCAATGCGAACTGTCCTTTTTGCTTACCCACCATATCTGGGATTGTTGAAAAGAAGTCAGGGTCTGCCTTTCGTATTTCCCAGATTGGTTCGCCTTTGAAGTTGAACATGTAGTGTGGATTGTCAGCAAAAAAATAGTAGGCGTGACTGTCTCCACCATTAATATCGCAGTGAACGAACGGGTAGTTTGCGTCGTTAAACACTGTGATGTTCAGCTTGTCAGGGTTCATTAAGACCTGATGGGGCTGATTGTTTACTGCAACGTCTTTTGTTTTTGCGTTGCGTTTTTTTAACCCGCTCTTTTCTCTTAGTTCATCTTTGTAAGCAGTTTCTTCTTCGAACTGAATCTCTGGATTAATGTTTGAGATTGCTGGTACGAGGTCCACGGTTGGATTGTTCTTGTGGATAACAACAATTCGTTCTTCATCTTTAGTGAATGGGTTTTGTTTTTTATTTTCAAATTCTGGAGTAGCTATAAAAATAACTTTTGAGTTATCTGCTACTGATATATCCAATGGCCAAGTTAGTGACTGACCATTTGCACTTAAACTGACTTCGTTTTTTATTGCAGGTACTGTTAGGTTGATGTGTTTAAACCACAGCTTTAATCCTTTTACAGTCATTCCAATTGTCAGAAAAAAGTAGATGTGGATAGAAGTTGAATTTCCTTTAATCCCTAATGAACTGCTTGCTTGAGCTATATAACTTACGTCCTGGAACTCAATCGGTAGCAGTTTGATGAAGCACTCTGCTGCTTTCTCTACATCTGCTGCTTTGATTTTCTTAGGAACTTTAAATCCTGGGATTTCAAATCCATCTACATCGAGCACAAGCAAGTCGGTGTTAGCAGTACGATCTGTTTGCCCAGCTCGTGACTCATCTTTTAACTGGTTCTTAAGGTTACCTTTGAGCAGGCAATGTCCTTGTTGAGCATGTGCTTGTAAAGAAGTAGCAAAAGCATCGAGTCCTTTTTTATCCTTGTTGTAGGATTCTTCATAAGACGTTACGTTCTTAACGAACGGATAACTTTTAGTCTCAGTTAATCCAATGTATTTCGACAGTTTTAGGCCGTTCGTCGCCTCTAAAAAGGTAACTTTCATGCTACAAATATTAGCAGTGCTAAAGTTGTTAACCAGCAGTTATTTTGAATAGGTGACATCGAAGCCTCCTTCAACTGCTAACGGCAATCCGTTTGCCCAGTCAGGTGTTCGCGTCATGGTTTCTTCCATGATTCGCATAATGCTGTCGCTGTGGTTCTTTGGCCCAACGACCAGGATTTCATCATGTACAGTATGGGCGACATGTGCTTTTAAGACTTTAAGCTGCTCGCTTAACTTGAGCATTGCGTCTGTGATTACAATTCGTGACAACGCCTGGACTATGTTCTCGACGACTTTCGCACCGTAGGTGTCTGTAATCTTTCCCTCTTCTCCAAAGTAGAATCGATTTAGATGTTCGTTGTAGCTTAGATTGTGGTAACGCAATGACATTCCATTTGGTAAGACCAATCCATGTCGATCTATGGTCAGTGGTCCAATGCGATTGCCAATCTGGTTAGGGTCCATCATGGCGTACAACATACCATTGGCCTGCTTCCAGTACTGGGTGATGCCAACGTAAGAGTTTCTGTAGAGCTGAACGATGCTCAGTGCTTCTTCGTCAGTGATCGGCATGGCCTTTCCTGCTGCTCCCGTGCGTATTGTCATGGCGAACTTCTTGTCACCCATGCCATAGCCGAGACCTAGTACTGCTGTTTTACCAACGAAACGTTCGTCGTCATCTACATTTTTTTGTATGGGTCTACCGTAGATTTTTTCTGCGAACTGACAGTAGACATCTTCCCCATTTGCAAAAGCATCAAGTAGATCCTCCTGGCCTGCAATCAGGGCCAGCATCCTTGCTTCGATGTTCGACAGGTCCATCACGTAGATGTAATGCGAGATCGGTGAGGTTAGGCACTTACGAAGCTCGCTTCCGCGTGGAAGGTTCTGCATGTTAATTTTATCGGTTCCTCCGAAGCGCCCTGTATGCGCTGCGTAGTATCTGAGGGGTACTGGCAGTTGATTGTGCGAGTTAACCGAATTCAGGAATCGGTCCGCTCGTGTCTCATCGATACGATTTTTGACAGCAATTCTTGCGTCCCACAGGTTCTGATGTTCAGGGTACATTTCAACGAGTTGCTTCCACCCTGCATCAGCTTTACCAAACGCTGGTATTTTCTTACCTGTGTTTGGGCTGGTTTTAACTGGCGGTGTAATGCCAAGTGATTTTAAGTACTCACAAAACTTTGGATTACTGGCCAGAACCTCTCTTGTTGTTCCAGAGTTTTCGATTTTGGATAGTGTGTTAGCAATAACTTGTTCTTTGTACTCGGTCAGTCGTTCAACGTTTATCTCCAGGGATGGCTGACAAAACATACGTGTTGTCAGGTCAATGAGTTCCAGCTCGCTTTGTGGGTAGTTAACTACCTGTTTATTAAAGATCGCCTTGGTAAGCTCAACGTCCTGTATACAGTACCCAGCAATCGATGCTTCCAGGGACGGGTCCAGGTCATAATGACCTTTGGCTGATACCAGCTCGTCACCTTTTCGCATTGTCTCATCATCTGGAAACAATCGCTTAGCGACTTCAGATAGCTTGGCAGACAACGTGGGGTTAAGCCCCCGTGCCATAGCTGCTGTGTCTGAATAGAATCGCGGATGGATGTGGTACTTGTCTGCAAGAACGTATCCATCAAACAATGTGTTGTGACATACAAGATTCACGTCGTTCCAGTTAACTGAGTTGAGTGCATCCTCTACTTCGTCTTCTCCATACCATTCGGCTGGTGACTCACCTACCGCCATACCCACACCCCAAACTTTAAAGAGTTCGTGTGAGCAGTACTCGACTGTGGTCAGTGAAGACAAAGAACACTTGGGATCGAAATAAGTTTCGAAGTCTAAATATACTGTAAGCATCTATAATCGCCTCGGATCTACAAATAGTTTCACTCGCTCTCCCACGAGTGGGCTTGATTTGAGAGCAAGTACAACGAATCCGAGGGTCATTAAGAATTTATGAATGACAGGTGGAGCCAGATAGATGATCGGAATTATGAAACCTAATGTGACGCTCAGTGAAACAACTAATCCAAGAGTCTGAGTTTTGGTGGCAAATATCTTATCGATGCACCACTGGTTTAGTTTCAACATCTCTCTTCTCCTTTTCTGAATTGATCTCGTTAAGGATCAGTTCTCGGTATTCTGCTGCTTGTTCTCTGCTAACTTTTGTTTTGATTTTGATGTGTGATTTTTTGAATTTGATTGTTTCGTAGTACAGTTGTTCTGGTTCATCTGGGACAAGGTCGTACTCGATTTGAGTACCGTCTTCCAGTTTTAGATACATCTCCATTTTTACCCTCGATTTAGATAATACAATAACTGGTCACATAGTCAACTAAAAGTGTACTAATCAATATATTTTATTAGCGATGCTAAAGTAAAGTGGCGAAGTTGAGCCGATTGGACCTGTTATGAAAAGTGGTGCTCGGGTTGTGCATCAGCCCTATTTCTCGAACAGCTCTAGTAGACTGTTATGCCTGACGCTTCGCCTCGCCTGACCAGGAATTGAGCACTGCTAAAGATTAACTGATATAACAAATTTCTCCAAACGGAGCTTTAGCGTACTGATTAACAGATACCCACAGCACTGGATAACCCGGATCAGTTGCTGTGTCATAGTTATCCATGTCGGTTAGATAAATCAGATACTCTGGCTTGGTATTTAGATTCTCTTCTACCCAGTCAAACGCAGGTTGGAAGGCTGTACCTCCGCCTCCGTCGTATGGAATATATTTAATTGGCAGGTCACGTTCAGTGAACACTTGATCGTGTCGCACCTCTGTATCGACACTAAGAAAATATATTTTTGTAGGTCGAACTGTCCGAAGTACATGGTTTATTTCAGAAGCAAATTGTTTGTAGTGCGTGTCAATATTGATTGATCCTGATGAGTCGCACACAAAGACAACTGGCCCCAGTCTCTTGTTGTATTTCCTCGGCAGGTATACCTCGTCCTCGATCCATCGACGTTGAAAGTGGTTTGGGGACCGCTTGATGTGCTCAACGACTGAGAACCGTGTCAGCTTGTTTTTCCACGAGACCTGGGACTCAAGGATTGCATCGATGAGGTCTGATAGTTCCCCTGGCATTTTGCCTGCAGCCTTGGCTTGGATTGCTGCGGCTCGTGCCTGTTGTTCCCAATCAGTTTTGACTCGCTGGGGATCAATACCGTCGATAGGTTTACCCTGGGCATCAGTTCCAATAGGCAGTACCTCACCAAAGTTAAACTCTGGTGTAGATTTTGGGTCCACTCCTGCTTGCTCCAGGTCTGAATACACAACGTCAGTGGATCTTGGTTTCCCTTTACTGTCTGTGCCTTTGATGCCTTCGTATTCAAATATGGCAATTCGAGGCAGTACGAAACTCATGTTGCGAACAGTTGGGTTAATGACCAGATCCCCCGCTATATTCCATAGCTCGTGGTTGCGCCCATGCAACCTACCTGCGTGGTCCATGATGCAGTGCATGATTTCGTGGACGAACGTACCAACAATTTCTGCTGGTATTAACGTATTGACCCAATCAACGTTGTAGTACAGATGCGTTCCATTGGTCGCCATCGTCTTGATAGTTTCGTCCGGCTGGATCTTCAGCATGAATGTCTGGTTGCCGTAGAACGGGGCCTCCAGGACTAATGTCCGTTTGCTGCGTTCCATTTCCTGAGCTGCCGCTGCTGCTGCTTCCGCTGCTTTCCTGATCTGCGCCGTATTGAGCTGTGCTGTCTGCATATTGAATGCTCCCCAGTTTGTTAAGGATGCTCTTTGCATCGTTAGCGAATTGTTGTCGGTAGTGTTTGTCTTTGCGTAGACCTTTAACGTCTGCGTTAGAAAGTTTCTCTACTTGTTTTGCGATCTGTTCAATACGTTGATCCTGTAGGAAATTCATAGATCGAATAATCGCAGCTTGTTCTTTGAAGTCCTCTATCGTAGGAGCACGGAACACAGCATCTTTATCTAACAGAGTCTGGTAGATGTGATTTACCTTATCGTAGATTACGTCTGCAATTTCCTGACGAATCTCCTGTTCTCTTTTTTCCTGTGACTCTGCATAGTCGGCTCTAATTTGAGCTTCAGTTTCATCGTCAACGTCTGAGATCCTCCAGTCATTATTGTTGTTTGGTACAGGGCCAATGGTGACGTCCATCGTGAACATGCTTTCTAGGCGACTGGGTTCGGGATACAAATTCCTGTCGTACTTGTCACCCAGAAACTGTTTGGCTTCAAAGGCTACAAAGTTTGTGTACTGCTTGATCATTTGTTTGACCAGCCCTTGGCGTTCACTTTTAAATCCGTTTACCGTGGCCAGGATGTCCATGTAATCTTTGTTTTGGAAGATACGCAGTGAACCAAGATGTGGCGGTATGCGTTTGAGCCATTTACGAACCCGTTCTTCCTGGGCAGAGATTGGGTTGAGCATGGCAGGAGGTACAATGGACTGGGTCCAGCGTCCAGCTCCGATCTTTGCAGAGTCTTCCTCCAGGACTCGCTGGGTTGTTTTGGGTTCGAAGCGTCGTCCACTCCAGCCGTGGAAATTGATCTCCAGTGTCATGCACTGGTCGGTGCGTATAGGCATATTAACCTCCTAGTTTTGCTCTTAATAAACTCACGCTAAGCTCCGCTCTTTTTTCGTCGCTTAACTGAGGCTTGGTCGCAGTGGTGTTACGCACTACTTTTTCTTTGTGTTTTTGCAGGTACTCATCAGGAACTAGATGATCTCCCTGTGGCCAGATCTCAAGAAACTGTTTAAGCGTGGTACATTGTTCAAGAACCTCTATGATAGAGTCTCTGAACTCCATTCCTTTCAGGAACTGTCGTCGGTTGTTGATTTTTGTTTCAATGTAACCACGCATTTTTTCTGGCAATTCTTCCCATTTAATAATGGGCAACGTGTACTCTATGGCACTTCCTGTTGTTGTTTTGTTATGTCGGTTTGTACCTTTTTGCGCTTTCCAATCTTTGTCAGTCTGATTTGGTCTGAAACTGTGGCTAAAATACCCAACTTGTAAATCATCAACCCAGTCTCTGGGCCAAAATATTTTTTCCTTAAAATACAGTTCTATCTGACAAGGCACGAAGAAGCGGTCATAGGGAAAATTCGTTTTTTTCCAATGTGCAAACAGTGGTGTCATGCCTGAAGGTAGGCTTAACTGGAAATCGATTAACTCTAATGGCAGTTGAATTAAAGCTGTCCACTTTATTCCATCCTTTTTTATTGAGCGATATTCTGCAAGGCGATAAGAGCCTGTGACGACGTCACTAAACTGTTTTTCCATTACAGCCATTCGTTCGACCCGATGTGTGTAGTCTTCTGGCAGAATTCGTTCGATTGCAAAATTGGTTGCACCGTTTTCACCAAAATTTGGGTCATCTTTATCGGTGATTGGTAATGTTGGGAATTCTAAAGGACCGTGAAATGCCCAATTTAATCCGACATTACCGCCTAGATTCCAAGGGACCTTATTTTCCAGTTCTTCTGGAGCTAAAGACGCTCCTGCTTTTTGTGCAATCTTGTCCTTAAGCTTTTCGGTTAGTCTTACTGTAGCCATTAAAGTATTACCTCCGCATTTTTGATCGCCCAGTCCTGGAACTCAGGCGTGTTTTGAAGTTGTGGGTGAGCTGCTGCTACGTCACGCACCAACAGAATCTGATACTCAGAATCAAGACGACTGGCGTATCTGAGGATTGTTCCAAAGTTGGTCTTGTCAGCACGTCGAGCTAAAGCAACGCATAACGCATACAGCACGGAACCCGTTGGGATCTTTGCGCTGCCTGGGTTAGCCAGGATCTCATTGTCGATGTCAGGTATTGAATCGTAGTCTTTGACGAAGCCTTCAAACGCTGACGCAGCGGCTGGACCAACACAGGACTGTGATGTCATGAACACCCGCTTGTCGTTGTTTCCCATTTGCAGAGCGTTTGACAACATTTCCCAGGTCCTGGGAGAAGGGGACGCATAACCGTCGTAGTCCATGTTGTAGAAGTACTGGGGGAAGGTACGCAAGAAAGCGATGATCATTGGGTTAATGTCCTGCTGGAACGCCCACTTGATCCAGTCACCCATGTTGGGTTCGATCATGTAATGCCTGAGTCGAGTCTTGAGTGGCTGCGGCATATCTGTCGCATTACCCCGGTCCTCGATCCGGTTGCCCATTGCCACGAACTGCACGGTGTCAATGAACGGAAGGTTACCGATCTTGTATTCAAGTATCGGTTGGTAACAAGCAGCTTGCATGGCTGCATCGCCCTGGTTGATCTCGTCCCAGATCATGGCGCAGTTACCATTCCAGCGTTGAGGGTCAATCGGCAGAGTGATCGGGGGAGCTGTGGCGCTGCCAGCGATTTCTGTGGATCGATCTATATAAGGATTACCGTTAAGGTCTATCGGTTCCTTGGTCGCGGTGCGGAACTGGAACTGTTTGTCAACGGGTATCCCTGCTCGCGCTAATGCCTGCTGGATAATTTCTGATTTACCAACGGCTGTCGGTCCCCACAACATTGGGACTACCCGTTTCATGCCCCGAGCTACCGCTGTCGTATTCCATATGAATATGTCTACGAACTCGTCGATGATTTCGTGTGGGCTGTAGCTGATGAAGCTCGATTCGGCCATTCTTTTTCTCCTGTTTATTTGTTAATTGGTGTTTGTGTTCTGATTCTTTTCGTAAATGCTTAAGTCGCATAAGTCTCACTTTTGCAAATTGTTCGTCTGCGGTTTCCCGTACTCGTGAAGCGTGTCGTATTTCTCTCTCGACAGCCTCTATCGCTAGGTCAATAGTGTTCGGACGTGCGATAAAGTTCTCCATTCATGGTCTCCGGTTAGTGGTTCGTTTCTAATTTTTGGTCTAATAACATTCTTTGACTCGTTTTATCGATCTGGTTTTCTCAACATGCGTGACTGATTAAATTATTTAGGTTGTCTTCGAATCCATGACTCGTTTTAATCCACTGGTTTTCTCAACATGCGTGACTGATTAAATTATTTAGGTTGTCTTCGAATCCATGACTCGTTTTAATCCACTGGTTTTCTTGGATATGCTGACTCGTTCTTCACTTGTGGTTTTCTTCTTTTCGGTGACTCGTTTTTATCCTCTGGTTTTCTTGGATACGCTGACTCGTTCGAGGCTCTTGGTTTTCTTGTCTCGTGTGACTCGTTCGATGATTTTGGTTTTTTTGAGATCCATGACTCGTTTGGTTCATTTGGTTTTCTCTGGGCCGTTGGCTCGTTAATTTTTCTTGGTTTTCTTGGTGGCCCTGACTCGTTTCCCATAAAAGGTTTTCTCAAATGTATTGACTCGCTACCTGATACTGGCTTTCTTCGATCCCATGACTCGTTTAATTCTTTTGGTTTTCTTAAACTCCCTGACTCGCTTTTATCTTTTGGTTTTCTGCAAATGGATGACTCGTTTAAGAGGCGTGGTTTTCTTAGACTCCGTGACTCGTTTTTCCCCAATGGTTTTCTTTTATTATCTGACTCGTTTAGTGGAAATGGTTTTCTCTGACCGCATGACTCGTTTTGACTATGTGGTTGTCTCCAATCATCTGACTCGTTTATAACCAATGGTTTTCTTCGATTCACTGACTCGTTTAAACGTTCTGGTTTTCTGAGGACATTTGACTCGTTTTGGTTATCTGGTTTTCTAAAGGCCAGTGACTCGTTACCGATTTGTGGTTTTCTTCGTGCCCGTGACTCGTTCATCGTAGATGGTTTTCTCTTCGTGTTTGACTAAGCAACCTTGTGGTTAATGCCGAGTTTGGCCTTGCTGTACTCTTCAGCTACAGGCAAGCCTTCCAGTTTGCGCCACGCCACGTACAGATCGACCAGGAATCGTTTGACGGTGTAACGTATGGCCATGTTGTTCCTGTGTCCCTTGGTTTTGTCAGCATGGGCAGGCATGTTCTCGATACGGTGTTTGTAGTTGTCGTATATTTCACGGTAGGGGCCATCAGTCTTGACGAATGATGAGCCTAGTACACCGATCAGCTTGGTCTTGAGGAACGGGTTGAAGGTAATACCCTTCTTAATCTGTTCTTTACCATCAGCATCTTTGTACGTCTGGTCTTCAAGATGCTCTTTCTTTCGGGAACGTCCCGCTCCGTTTACGACGTCCAGTCCGGCGTACTTGTGCAGTGAGCTGGGGTACTCGGCCTTGTGTATATCAAAGCTGGAGATAATGACTGCAGCCATCGTGGGTCCTACACCTTTTACGTCCTCCAGGAACTGGGTGTATATAGGAAATTCTTTAACTGCATAAGCTAGTCGTTTGAAGGCAGATTCTTCTGAATCCATCAGGTCGTTGTACTGCTGGATCAGAGTAAACTCGCTGAAGTTTGAGATGAGCCCTTCTGCTTTGAACTTACGGGGTGTCATGCTGACGATGCCGTCAGTGATCTTCTTGTAAGTCGCCCGCAGGTTGTTCAGCAGCAGTTTGGCCTCGGCATCGAGTTCATCTTCTGCTTTGCCTGGTTCCTGGCCCAGTTTGGTTTTGAAGTTTGATGCAATCGCGTTGCCGATTTTGATTCGGCTATGTTGGATGGTGTAGAAACCATTAACAGACGCTTTAAGCATTCCTTGTTGTATTGAATCAGCCATTAGTTTTTCTCCGTTTTGACAAATTTCAGTAGTGCTTCTGGATCTTTAAAATCGTAGGGTGTCGGAATGCTCTTGGGTTCAAGGTAAATGAACCGACCATTCCGGTATGTGATGTAGTGGTCTTCTGGTATGTGCTCGTTGGCTTTTAGTATTGCTTCGCCAACCCATTGGTAATGCGCGTTATCGAAAGAGTTTTCCATTAGTCTTCCTCATACAAGTTATCTATGTCCCCGGCGTATCCGTCGCAAAGATGCTCGGAATCGTTAGGTTCATTTGGGCAATTGCCGCCGCAATATCTGCAAGAATTCATCGGTCGTCTTTCCTTCGTTCAAATTTGATTTCGATCTGCACACCGAACTGGGCTGGTATGATTCCAGCAGCCAGAAGGGTGTCCAGGGCAATCTTGTCGAGCACTTTTTCCTGCTCGGGGGTGATTGTTTGGTGATCTACGATCAGGGTTTCCAGCTCGTGTTCACTTTCCGTTGCCATCGGTCCTCCATAAGTGGTCCAGGACTGCTAACTGGAAAGCAACTAACAAAATGAAACCCAGCAGGAACAGCAATCCTTTCATCTGTGCCACTGCAAGGTGTTTATGGTTTCTGGTTCAGGGTCAATGTCTTCGATTGTTGGATAATTGTTATCGGTTAGTACTTCTGGTCTCTTATTTCGTCCGCCAATACGTCTTTTAATGGACTCGACATATTTGTACTGTCTGAGTTTGGTGTCCCGGCACACCGAGCAAACAACGGTAAGGTAGATGCCCCTGGCATCGTACAATGGTTCGCGCTCGTCCTTCGGACAGAAGTGGTATCTGAGGTCTATGTCATCAGTCATCGGTCAATTCCTTTAGTTTTTCTTTTATCAATGCCCAAGCGTCATCAATCTTTTCAATTTCATCAGGATTGTCGCTAATGCAGTCTTCGGCAAAACATACAAGTGCGTTGGTAATTGTTTCCTCTGCTTCAGCTAATTCTTCCTGTTCGCGCCAGTCTTTTTCTTCGTAGTAGGTATTGCCGTCATGTGCTTCATGCGTAACGACGTAGCCAATGAGATTGACGTAGTGATGAGAAGGTCCGTAGCACCGTGTACCATCAGATTCTGTAATCGACCAGATATGTGACTCGTCGTAACCTGTGTATTCCTTGGCATCCTTAATGGTTGTAAAAAGCCAATGAGTCCGCCGAGCAATGCCGTCGTCAAAGGTGTGTTCGATTTCATCGAAGGGGAACTCTTCGTAGTGGATAGTGGGTTCAGATTTGTCACGCAGTTTCATCTGGTTTTCCTTAATTGTGGATACAGTTGTGAATACCAAGCGATATTCGTTTTACTTCGTTCAAAATAATCAGTTTCAAACGGCACCTCTTCTTTATGCCAAATGGTTTCTGCTTGGTATCTTTTGATGGAGTTAACAAGTTCATCTGACACTTCATGCACACCACTAACGATGCGTGGGCCGTAGTTTGTGTACGTGGCGCGTTTGAGTCTTACTTGAAACATGGCATCTTTTATATCCGTGGCTTTTACGAAGTAACGGTTGATCTCTGTATGGGTTATGTCTACTTGGAATCTAGGCATGGGCTTCCTCCTCTTCTTCCCAGTTTTCGACTACTCGTTCGGCAAGTGTCCCGATACTCCAGCCGCAAGCAGCAACGAAACCATCATCGAAATGTTTAAACGCTGCTGGTTTATTGATGTACAACTTCGCGCCCCATAAAAACGCTTGGTTAAGCTCTTTGGCATTACCGTTGAATAGTTCTTCGTCATCTATATGGAAAGCGTTCCATAACGTTTCGTTCCACATGTCTACATCTGGTCTTAGTAGATAGTTCCTAACCCGCACAATGTCTCTTGTTTGTCCTTTAGGCATTTGTTCTCTGTCCTTTTTTCTCCAGCAAACCTCTCTGGTTGCTGCTCTTAAGCGGGGACTACTGTCCCCGAAAAGAGGGAACTTGTTCCCTCCTGTTGCCTGGCGTCCTGTCTTGTTCCAGGCGTTTTGTCTTGTGTTCCAGGCGTCCTGCCTGGGTTTGTGGCCTGAACGTAAAAAAGCCCCCCTAGTAATTAAACTAGAGGGGCTTGATTAGTTAGGCTGTCGCTACCGCACCGAAGTCGATGTTCTCGATCTCCTGTACCTGCGCTGCCTCCTTGCGCTCATCCATGCGGTCTCTGGCTGTGGACAGGCAGTCCTGTGCCTCGTCCCAGTTGTCCGCAATCAGATCGTCTACCCACTCACCGTCCTCGTTCTGCGTCTGTTGCGCGTAGTAACGAATGGCGTCGTAGTTGTCGATGTAATCCATCTGCGTACCGAGGTACGTCTGAACCATCAACAGTACGTTGTAGGTGTCGTCCACAATCTGCTCGAAGTTCTCGGGCTTGGTGTGGTCGGTGTCACCGATCTGGTCGTGGATGTCCTGACTGAAGTCAAGTCCGTAGATCTGGTTGGTCAGATCCTCATCCACCTGTGCTGCTTTGACAGAACCGACTGACCAGCAGACTTGGTTCTGTAGTTTCTGCACGAATGAGAGCATGAACGCTTCGGGCTTTGGTCCGCCGTACTCGTTCCCGGATCGACGTGCTTCGTTTCGATCCCTATTCGCTTGTTGCCAAGCCATAACGATTCGATTCGGAGCAGCGGCATGATCCTGATCCTGTACCATGCGAGCCAATGTCGCTGTCGAGTTTCTACCCTCCGACAGTCGAGTGATAGCCGCGTCCAAAAGTGTATAGTCTTCCATATTACATCCTCCAAGATGTTGTTAATAATGATATAGTGTTACTAATATTGCAATAGTAACATTTAGTACTGCTAATATTTGTGAGCGTAGCGAGCAAATCAGAGTTCTGATTCGCACACTATCGTTCTTAGCACCTCGACCCGATCCAATACCTGCTTGATCTCGGTTCGTTGTTCTTCTGTGATCGAGTCCCATCGATCTGACTTCCTGATCAGCGTTTCACACGCATCCTGCATTGCATGGATGTTGTCGTTGATCTGACCCGTGAAACGTTCTCTTATTTCGTCCGCCAATACGTCTTTTAATGGACTCGACATACTTCGATCTCCTTAATGTTCTGGTTGTGCTCAAGCTCCTGATCTACGATCTGATCAAGGCTCTCTGCGATTGAATAATGTGGATATTCCACTCCAGTTTCGTCCGTGTTTAGTACTTCTAACTTTAATGCAAAACGCATATAGAGTATCTCCATAGTTTAGTGTTACTAATCCTCGGTATGAGGCCCACGAAAAGATGCCAAGGCCCACGAGCGTAGCGAGTGTGCTACACCGTGGTCTGGCGTATGTGTTTTCCGGCGGCAAGCCAAGGGGTTGGTTCCCCCTGCCGGGGGTCCGAGGCCCGCCTATATTCGTTGTTTGTGTATATCAATCAGAGGGTGCCTGACCCCCAACCCCCCCTCCGTATTGTGATCTTTGTTGCCTTCTGGTTAATGAGGCAGGGGATTGGGTGTGTAGCCAGGCGCTTGCAAGTCAGTGCAGTCTACAAGGCTCGTCTTCTGGAAATTGGATGTCGCATACTTCGCAATATCTCTTGTCCTCATCCTCCATTTTTCTTTCTGCCCTTTCCTTGTTGATCAGGTCTTCGAGATGTTTCAGATCTTGGTCCGAGAAGAAACCCAGCATGTCTCGTGTAAACAGTCTTTGCTTTTCCAGGCCAACTGCGGTTCGAGCAGTATATTTAGTAAGAAGATCCCTAAGTTTTTGTACTTCATTCATGTTGTTCTCCTTTTAGGTTAGATCATCCGTCCATTTGAGTTGCGTAGCGCATGTTCATGCTCGCGCATTTCAAACTCATCCAGTTCAGCGTCCAATTTTCTCTGTACCCTCTCGTTGTTGATCAGGTTTTCAAGATGTTTTAGTTCCTGGTCTGAGAAGAAAGCCAGCAGGTCTTTTGTAAAGAGGCTGTCTTTTTCTAGTCCAAGTGCGAGTCGGCAAACGTGTTTTGTAACATGTTCTCGAAGTTCTTGTGCTCTGTTCATATGTATCCTAGTTATTAAGTTCACTTAACATGCCAAGAGGCCACTCCGTTAGGAGTAGCCTTTGACTGTACGCAAGGTGTACGAGAGCCGTGGTCCCTGGACCGGGCAGATGCGGTGATACCAGTTCTGGAAGAACTTCTGGTTTCCAACCAGCATGTCACCGTGTCTGAGCGTGATCGACTTCCTGCCTCTCTTGCCCTTCTCGATCTCGAACGTCGCATTAGCGCCGAAGGAGAAGTTGAAGATTGGTCCGACCAGATCAGGCTCGTCGTCGCGGTGCCACGCGAGCTGGTCACCCGCTTCGTAGTAGTTAACCAGGATGTGGTTGTATGGCTTGAAGTCACGCGGAGCGCACTTGAGGAAGCCAAGGTGGTTGGTCACGTCGAGAGCTGCCTGCGCCCAACCCAGCGAGCAGGGTAAAAAGTCCTCTGCTATGTGATCGCGGCCTGAGTAGTGATAGTTCACTGCATCCTGATCAGGGTTCGCTTTCAAGGACCGTATCTTACGCCCGAACTCCTCCTGGCAGTTACCGATCAACACTTCGTCTGGTCGGATGTGCTGCTGCTTGCGGACTGCGCCTTCCCAGTGGGCAAGCATCGCAACCGCCCCGTCTTCGTTGACGAGGACTTTTGATTCAACTGGAAGCATATATTCTCCTGAAAATTATTGGTTCACTTGACATGCCAACAGCCCACCGCGTCAGCGAGTGGGCTAGGAGATCAGATCCTCATCAGCAGGAAATTGCGTCGAGTAACCGAGGGCTGGGTCCGTTGGGTGTAGATGTCGTACTCTCGTTTGAGGTAGTCATCGAAGGTGTACCCGTCCGGTGTTGGGG
>VTLG01016287.1_pt1 | contig 41155 bp, 52 predicted proteins | sample 4694571 | NCBI WGS metagenome assembly VTLG01 (sample SAMN12604809, study PRJNA352737) | marine metagenome | biome: ENVO:00000447; feature: ENVO:00000209|ENVO:00000569|ENVO:01000036; material: ENVO:00002151; isolation source: viral sequences binned using virsorter ...
TTTGAATGACCATTTCTTCCCAAACCCTAGTTGCTCCAATATCCATTTCAAAATATGCATATGGAACGAAAGATTTGTCAGAACGTCTTTCAATCTCAGTAATTGGTTCTTCCCAAGAACAGAAAGCTAATCCTTGCGGATGAAATGCAAGAACTTGTTCAACCAATGAGTCTCCACTACCCGTTGTAGGCATGTTCTCATACCTGATAAATTGAAAACCGGCAAAATAGTTAGTTTGCCCTTCCACCAATGCACGAATGTTATTATAATCCGCACTTTGGATTTGTGTAGAATGCAATAATGCTTCTATCTGTGATGCAGAACATACAATGAAATAAAGTGGATTACCACCTTCATCATATTGATCTGCTTCATTTTCTGATAGAATTCTACGAGCCTTTAACAATTTATCTATTGACAAGACAGATGCATCATCAGCACTATTTTGAATACCACTTAATGAATCACTTCTTGTACCAAAGAAAAAGTTCTTTGCAATAAATTGTTTAGGGAAATTAGTTGAATTCCAAACTATTTCTGTTGCTCCGTCCATTGCACCACCATCTGATTCATAAGCAGAACCAAAAGCGGCATCAACGATTACATTATCCATTTTCCTTGACATAGCCATAGACGTAGCTTCTGCATAAGGCTGAAACACATCATAGTTCATTCTACGAGTGTCAAAACCTTCTACAAAGAATCCAGCATTTTTTGGCTGGGCTGATACTCTTCTTCGTTTATGGGCTATGGCTTGTACTGGTGAATCTGCAAACCTAGCAACTTTATCTAGTGCTTCGTTAGTTCCGATTTTATCAATGAACTCGGCTACACCAGAACAGTCTGGTTTGTTTGTTACAAAGTTTCTCAACCTTGTAGTTTTTTGTTGAAGCGCATGTAGTACATCAGCAGAATACCGATGCACATAAGACGTTTCAATATCATAAAAATTAGCCATATTGTCCTTTATAGATATTAAAAATTAAACTCACTCTTAACCTAGTGATTATCCATAAAGGGTCACACAGAATAAATTAATAGGGCATAGATGCTTATCTATCTATTATCCTTTATTCGGCTTTATCCTCTACAATAGAGGTGTGATATTATCTTGCTCGTGCTTTAGATGGATAAGCTGATTTAAACAATCTATCCATTTTTTTCATAGCACTTTTATGACCGGGGTCTTTATTATCCCGATATGCTTTAGAAAAATCTTTGTCACGATAAAGAGCATTTATCTCTTCTTGTGCTTGTTGTGGAGAAAGCTGGTTTGTGCCAAGTCCTGTCCCTACAACTAAAGATTCTTCGCCCATCATCTCGCCAATTTTAGAAAAAGCACGAATAACTTCGGGATTATTCCCCATTCCTGATTCATCCATCATTTTCGAGAGTTCTGGAGTCGCAAATTGAGCAAATGCTCTTTTTGCATAATCCATTTTTGCATCAAAGTTTTTACCCCATTCTTTTTGTAATTGAATAGATGTATCAACTTCTAGCTGTTTAATAGATTCCTGAGTTTGATTTTCTTCTGCTTCTTGAATATCACCATATAGATTTAGAAATGCATTTGCTTGATCTTGAGTAAGATTAGTATTATGAGCAAATTCTCTAAATCCATCTAATTCACCATCATCATCTCCAAAATCATAATTTTCTGGTGAACTTGGTTTTCCTAATTTTTCATATATGTGATCCCAAGTTTCTCCTTCTTGTGGAAGAGAAATTAAGTTATCAGGATTGCCACCAATCATTTTTACTGCATTAACGTAGGACTTTGCAAGTTTATCTACGGAATCAAATGTTTTTAAGCTAGGTTCATCTCGTAACCCTGCTGGCATTTGAGATGCTTGAAATTCTATCGGACTATAATCATCCGATACTGTAGAGTCACCGCTTGCCACTTGTCCTGAGTCATCAGGGGCTTGAGCTTCTTCTGACATAATTATTTTTTTAATTAAAGGTTATACTCGATTTTGCATACGAGCTTGTTCCTGCATGTCTATTCTTTTTCTTATGGCTTCCAAATCTGCACCTACTAGATTAATAATTTCTAATACTACAGTTCGTCTACCTTCCTGCCATGCAGAGGTATATGGGTCATTAGAATGAGAAGTTTGAAATACAAAATGTGCATTAGCTAACATTGCTAGTACATCTTTTCCTTCTTCTCCACTAAAAACCTCTTTAAATTGTGTTCGTTTTGCTTTTTCTTGTAACCACCTTGAAATCATTTTGTATGTTTTCCTATTGAATGAGATACATGACAATTCGTACAGTAAGGCAATTTTTTAATTCTTGGGCCAGTTTTAACTTTAGATGGTCTACCCATTGTTTCTGTAAAATATTTTTGTTCATCTGGTGAAAATGTAAAGTTATATTTTCCCATAAAGGTTTCAGTATTGCCTAATATTGCTTTTTCATTTTTATCTGGTTTAAATTGTCCAAAACCTTGATCACTTTTTCTTCTATTAATACTTTTTTTAACTAGATTTAAATTCGTTACATCGTGTGCGGCTTCCTGATAAATTTTTTTTGCATCAATATTAGTGTTCTTTAACTCTAGTTTTTTTACTTCTTCTTTTATTCTTCTATCTGGCACAAAATGGTCTATTTCAAATATCCTTGCACTTATAGGACTTTTAAAACCAGAATATCTACCTTTATAAGAACCCCCTTTTTCTAAGGATTTTAGTTTTACTAAAGGCATTGTTTTTTTAAACCAATCTGGCGTTCTATAACTTGGATACCAGCTATGTTTCCCAACTCCATGTTCGGGAACATCTTTATATCCTATACCTTGTTCCCTTAATTTCTGACCTTTTTTGTTTAAAGCCCCAAATTTACCATGAAACTTAAACTTATCACTCATTATGAACCTTCTCTAAGATTATCTGCTTGAGCCGCTTTTTGGTTCATATCAGAAAGTAATTGTGCTTTTTGCATTTCTTCTTGCATTTGTTGCTGTCTTTGTTGTTCTGCCACCATTGCATCAACTTCTTCTTTTGATCTAATATTAGAAATAGGAATTTGCAATACTTCCGCAGTATTTTGTAATATCTGATGTGTATTAAAATACATTGGAATAGTTTGATCAATTTGTGCAAGAGGTAATATCATTTCTAGCATCTGGTTCATAGAACTTATTTCTCCTGATCTCATAGAAATAGAAACAGGATTTAAATATTCAATCCTAAATTGATTCTGCATTTCTTCTGGCATTTCGGGTAATAAATAGGATCGCATTAATACTTTCGCTGTTCTTCTTATTAATGGATCAAGAAATTCTGCTTCTTGTCGTGCTAAAATTGGGCCAAGTACAGGCATTCTCTGTCTCATTCTTACAGATACTTCTGTTGCTGAAAATCGCATTACATCTCCATCTGGTGCAACAGGGCCGGGTAGTTCTAATAAATCTAAGAAATATCCTTCTCTTATTGCGGCAGTACATTTTGCACTTAATCTTTCTGCATAATCTGGTCGTGCATTAGTAGGTGCTTCAAATATCATATCTTTGCCCCCTAGACCGACAGAATAATAATTTATTGCATCGGGTGTGGTATCTAGGGGGTCTAAGAGTCCAGAATCAGGCACGAAGAGAGGCGGAGAGACGGCCTTCTGGACTGCTTTTAAATACGTTCTATCTACTTCAGTTATAAGCCTAACATCAGGCATAATCTCCCAAGTTGGCCCTCTACCATATATTTCTCTATCTGATCTTTCCCATCTAGCACAGATATAAGGCATTTCATCATATCCACCAATACCTATTATATGTTTTCGTTCTTTTAAATAATAAACTGAAACATATGGTTTTTTAAAATTAGGTAAATATTGTTGCATTGTCCATGCAGGATATACACAATGAACAACATCTAATTCTTCTAGCATTTTACTTCCTAATCCTTTTTCTACTATATCAGGAGGTAATGTAGAAGGATCAAATCTTGATACTAAATCTTTACATGTTTGCTTATAACTTCTAAATATCGTATCAATTTCCATTTCACTTCCAGAACCCAATACACAATCCGAAAGAGGGAAATTACGATACCGAGGGCCAAAGCCGGGAACATCTTCAACAAAAATAATTCCAGTACCAAACGCCCCTGCTTCCAAATAATATTGATAAACGGCACTTTGGAAATTAGAAACTGGTCTTGACACATGATATTGGATAACTTTTGTTGCTTCTTCAAGCCATAATGTGACATTTCTAACCTTATCTAAATTAGTATTACCACTTGAGAGTTTAAACCATTCTGCTCCCATAGGAGTAAATACATTATGTATATTAGATGCAAAACGCTTTAATAGACGTAATGCTGTTCCCTCAAATGCATCTTCCATACGATCTGCACCTCTTTTATGTGTAGTCGTAAAATCCGATCTATGAGGTAATACATACTCAGCAATTTCTTGCCATTGCCTTTCCCATGTACTTCTATTGGTTTTTAACTTTTCATGGTGTCTATCAAGGATTGTTCCTAATGAACTATCTAAATTTGCCATATATTCTTTCAGTTAGATTTATTAACCAGTAACTTTTGAGGCTGTTCCTTTACTCCTATGAGCTAACGTCCCTCTTTTTGCAGTTCGTATTCCTGTCAGTCCAGTTGCTTTTGCATCAGAAAATACACCTCCAGTTGGCCCCATTACTTCATCTTCTCCAGCATCATCTCCATATCCACCTTTACCTGACCATGCTTCTTTTCCTAATTGTGCTACTTTATCTCCATATCTTTTAGCAAATCCTACAGAACCTTCTACTCCTGCTTGTGCTAAATCCAGACCTCCAGTTAAGAGTGATCCAACTCCACCTACAACACCACCAGCAAGTCCACCTCCAACATCACCTACTATATTCCCAGCATCACCTACTACACCTCCAGCGGCATTCAATGGATTAGTCAGTAATGTTGCTCCTAAATTTGCACTCCGTGTTGCATTTTCTAATCCTTCAGCTATTTTATCAGAAATATTTAAACTCCCAACATCAAAACTTGGTGGTTTTGGTGGTTTAAAACTAAAACTTCCCCATCCCATATTGTCTCCTTTATTTAAGGTTATACATAAGCATAATTACTCCCATAGTAATTATAATCACTAATTGCTTTTCTAGGTCGTTTCTTTCTACCACCTATTGTAGCATATTGCAACGATTGAGTAGCATATCTTGTTGCACTCATTAAATCATCATTTATTTTTATTATTTTCCCATCTTTTCTATGATACATTCTTAATTCTTCAAACCAAAAGTTCAAGTAATTAAATACTTTAAACCTTCCTGTCTGCATTTTTTGCAACATTTCCATAATTCCGGGTTCTACTGCAATACCTCCTTCTGGATTCTCAAAATGTTTATGAATCATATTTAATCCTTGTTTCCTGTATAGTTCTGCCAAAGGCTTACCCGACCCCTTATCATGCTGTGATCCATCGTGAGGCCAAACTACTGGTATCCAATCGCCTCTTTCTCTTATTGCGGCTCCGTGGACTACAGGCGTTTCAGTAGATTTTCTATAGCAATCATAAATATATACTGTATCTGTATCTCGATCCCATGCTAACCATACTGCGGCAGTCGGGTGATCCCATCCAAAATCTATTCCACATATTTTAGGCCAATACTCAGGTAAAGCAAAAGGTTCTACTTTTAAATCTTCTTCCATAACAGGGAATACAAGACCTGATCCTAGAACTGGAATCCCTTTTGATCTCATATCTCTTTCATGTGCTGGTAAAGCCGCCAATATTTCTTTTTTTACATCTTCATTTAAATGTTCTGCATCATCCCATGTTGCATGATATAAAGCCTGTGACTGACCTAGTTTAGTCATAAATTGAGTAACAACTTCAGTCATACCTGATTCTGGAGTAAAGGTCATATAGACAATACCACCACTTTTAAGTGCGGCTCTAAGAGCCTGTGAATATATATCTTGTGGAGGTTCTTCGTCTAACCATGTTACATCTACTGCTTTACCCATCCATTGCATCTTCCCCTGTTCATAAGATTTAAAGATCAATTTAGAATTTCTACCAGAAACATGTTTAACATTCAAACTTTGATATGCATTTGGAACTCCGGGTAATCTTAATGGTGTTCCTACTATATATTCTTTTGGAATAGCACCTTTACCAAAATCATCTTCATCTCCTGCTTCACCAAGTAATTCTGTTTGTACTATATCTCTTGTATTAGCAGTTGTATTTCCTGCCGCCCAAGCTGTAATAGGTCTATTAAATTTTGCCCCTGTCCACCATTCTGGATACCTACCAGTTAAATGATAAGCCATTTCACATGCACCACAAAATGTTTTACCAGTTTTATTTGCCGCCATTAGTAGTCTTTGCCTAGCTAATCGCCCAGCCATATCTTTTGCATCATGGAAGCGACGTTGATACTCATAAGGTTTATATTCAAAGAGTCTATTTGTTTCATATAGCTCTGTAATTTTTTCTGCTAATTCAATAGCTTTTTCTGCTTTATTTGTCATATTGGATCATCAAAATATTTAACACCTTTTTTCTTAGGTAATCCCATTGCTTGGGGATACATCATTTGTAATGATTTAATAAATCCGGGTTCTTTTTCACCTGTCCATTCTTGTGCTTTCTTTCTAGCGGCTAATATTCCAGTTATACTAGAGAATAAAGATAATGCTCCTAATCCAGAAGGTAATGATTTTTTAATAGACTTAGGATATTTTGTTCGAGATAACAATTTACCACCTTTATCACTTTTTATACTTTGGTTCTTTTTAATAATAGCGGATAGACCTCTAGGAATTTTCCCTTTTATATGTTTTTTAATAGTTTTTAAATCTGCACCTTTACTATTTGATACATATGCTTTTATTGGATATTTAGGTTTTTTAACTTTTTTGGTAGTTTGGGGATATTCTGCTTGTTTACGTTCCCATTCAGTATCTTTCATTTCTTTTCGTATTTCGTTTGTTACTTTTTTTAATAATTCTAATTTAGTTGGAGGTTTCCATGGTTTTACATTAGTTATAACTTTTCCTCCCTTTGCTATTTTTTTATCTTTATCCTTTGTAAAACTACTATCTAAAACTGTAACTGTATCTTTATCTAAAACTGAACCTTGATTTATTAGTGTTTGTGTATATTTTTTCAATCCTCCAGTTTCAATTGCACCTCTACGTTTTAAACCCTCTAATAATTTCCTATAATTTACTGCTTTATCGAACTTTTTTATTTCTTTCTTTAATGCTTCGCCTGATTTATCTTTCTGATCGTCAATGCTATATCCTTCATCGACATATGTTATGTTCTTATTTTCGTGTGTTTTAGTTATTTTTTCTTGTTTCAGATCATCAAAAAATTCTCCAAAAACGTTTTTCTTTATATCTGATTGCCCTCTAAATTTTTCTAAATTAATAACATTTTTAATTGTTTTATTTAAAACAGAATCTTTACTTTTGTTTAAATCGACTACATTTACATTTGGCATTAATCTCAACGTTCCTGATGATTCTCCTGTTTTAGCTTCGATATAGCCTCTTCTAGTAAACAAATCAGGACTTTTTTTCTCTGGTGCTAACCCAACTCCTTCATTACTTTCTGTTACTACATGTTGTGTTCCTTCTTCAATGCCCGGACTATCCGCAAAATCTGTTTCAATTCTTTGATCTGAACGTAACCCAGCGTTAGTAAGTTGTTCAATTCTTTTAATATCGACATTTGATAACCATTCAGTTCGTTTAAATTTGGTTTTATAATGTCCTACAAGAATATCATCTTGTTTAAGTAGATTACGTTTTTTAACATCTTGTAAGTCTCTATAAGGCAGATTTGGGTCTTCATATTCTAAGTAACCTTCATTAATTAGCATTTTATTATAGTCTTCTGCTTCTTCTTTAAAATAATTAGCTTTTTCTTCTAGAAACTCTATACCAGCCAATCCTCTTGTTATATTTTTTTGTTTTACAACTTCTCTTGCTGTTTCACTAATCCTTCTTAATTTTATTTGTTTTTTTCTTTTCCTTTTTTCAGTATCACTTGTTTGAATTTTTTGTTTTGTTTCACCTGTCATTAAATCTTCTATTTCATCTAAAAGACCTTCTCTAATTTTTGCTTGATGTCGCCCCCCAAACTTGTCAGTTAATTCCCCATAGCGTTCATACCAATGTGTTCTATCTTCGTAGTTATATACTGAATCGCCTTTCTCTGAAAAAGTAAATAAGTTTAATATTCTACCTTCACCTTTCATCTTTTTCAGTTGTGATTCTCTTGCATTTAGTCTTTTACGGAAATCTTCACTTTTCTTACCGATTTTATTGTATTCTTTTAAATCTTCTCCTTTTAATCCAAATGATTCCCCTTTATACACATTCATAACATGTGTTCTAACTTTATTTTTATTTGCCCAATCTTTTACAATATTATCAAAATCACTCTTTCCATAACCGCCATACGTTACAACAACATTATCTCTACCCCATGTTTTACTTGCATCTGTATATATCTGATTTAATGTATCATAATGCTTTTGAACATTTGGTTTATCAATATTAATCCTTCCTTGTACCCATATACCTTTTTTAATATCTTTAGAATCGGTAATTTCAAGTTTAGACTGTGTTTTTGGAGGTGGTGAGGGTTTGCTACTTCCATAACCTTTAACATCAATGCTTTTAGTTTCTTTTTTTGTTACTGTTTTTTTAAACATATATGGAGGTATTTTTACATTACTTGTAGTTCCTAAATACCCTTTTGGTTTAAATCGAGCATTTTCACTAAAAGGTGTTCGAGGTAAAACTTCTTTTGTTATATTAGAAACTTCTACAGATCGTGTTTCATTTAAAACTTTTGTTTCTTTTTTACCATCAACAATAGTTTTTTTAGTATTATCAAAAAAAGTAAGTAAATTTTGTGCTAAATTAGGAATAGAGGGGGAATATCTACCAACTGAAGGTCTCGATGTCTTTTTACTGCCTCTCGGTACTACAAAGGGAGGCTTTTGAGTTTCAGCTATATATTTAGGCTTCTTCTTAGGTAATTCTGACCAACCTTTTTTAGTTTTTTTAGCCATTATTTCCTTGCTTCCTCATGGAGTTTCCTAAGTCTTTCTAAATGTCCTTTTAACTGTTTTGTATTCATTACATTAATATTGATCTGCGAGTTATAAGACTCATGCCTGTTGGATTGCGAGGTGTTTCTACTCCGTCTCCAATAAATTTACCTCCTCCTCCCATTCCTCTTACTGTTTTTGATTTTACTTTTCGTTTATCCACATTCTCTTTGTGTATTCTGGCTGACACTTTTTTCTGCATTCTATCAGGGTTAGCTCTCCTAAATGCTCTTAGTTCGTCTGCATGGTATTGTCTTGCTCCCCTAGTAAGAGTTGCAGCTAATCTCCGTGTTTGCGGGCCAAGAGGGGGTTGGGGTTTCCCTCCTGCTCCTGCTCTTGATCTTTTATCTGTTCTCATATCAATAGCAATATTTTGTGCGCCGGGATTACCAACGCCCTGCTTTGCCTCTATTTTAAGCTGTCCTTTAAATCCAGCACTTGAGTATCTATCTGGTGGTGCAATAGCAGTTTCAAATGCCGATCTGCCGAAACTGGTTTTTACTGGTTCTATCCTGCTTGTCTTTCGGTTGTAATCAGAATGTTTAGTTAGTAAAGTCTTTAAACTTGTTTTATAATTATTTATGCCAGCAGGGTCGTTTCCAGATACTGCTCCTCCTATCATACCTTTAAGAAATCCTCGATATGCTTTTGCTTTTGGAGAAAGTACATTAAGATTTTTCCATGTAGTTGTTGCTGTAGTAGCAGTTTTTACAGGAGTTGATGACGTAGTTAATACTCCTGATGACAATGCTCCTGCCGTCAGTATAGTCTTACCAGTACCTTTAAGGAAATTACGTCTGGAAATATCACCCATTTTACCTGCCATTATTCTAATAACCTTTTAAGGTGATGCCACGGTGATCTCCCGCTTAAAGCACGATTAATAATACTAAACTTGCCCCCTCCTCCACCAGAAGATCTACCACCACCTTTACTTCTAGTAGGTTGCTTATTAAGGAGACTTTTCTTTCCTTTAGTCTGGTATTTCTGATGTAGTTTTTGTTTTTCTTTTTGGGCTTTTTTCATTTCCTGAGAAGTTTCTCCATCTGGCCCTGCATCCATATATTCCACAAATTGCATAGGGTCTACACCAATCAATTTCCCATATCGATCTGTTGTTCCTTGTCGTGGAGGATTCTTAAATACATAACCACTTGATGGCTCTCTAGCAAAGCCAAGCCCTCGCCTTACGTCCCTCGGCGTGCCCGCGTACGTTTCCGTCCACCTCGCTACTACCTTGCCACCTCTATCTCGCCATTCATACTTCCTTGTTCCTTTACCTTTTGGCATCTTATCTCCTTATTCTGTTAAAGTTGGGCCTGATATAACTTTACGGCTCTTAAATGCTCCTACAAGCATCTTTGCTCCATCACTACCTACTAATGCTATCAACTGTGCATTAAGTTCTTCTATAGTACGTCCTGTATCAAATTCAGTTAAAACCTTATGACCACCTCTATCTAATATTTCCTTTGCGGCATTTAACTTTACAGTATCACTTTCACTTGTACTCATTAAACCTTCAATTACTGACAACGCCCTCGGCCCTCCACTCTTCAGCCTGTCTTGAAAACGCTTGTCAATCTCCTCACGATGCTCGGATGCCAACTCCATCCCCCTACTCTTCAAATGGTATACGTTCTTATTCTTATACCCTGCTTCCTGCATCGAAACAACGTAATCCCCGGTCTCTATAAATGTGCTTATAAACTTTTCTGTATCTGGTTTCATAACTCCTCTATAATCATACACTAATAAATTATATTCCATTTTTCAATATTAAAGAATTTTTTTTTGAAATACTGTTAGGGAAGGGTAACACTTGTTTTTTACTCCGTGTAGGGGAAGGGGACTTGATGATAACAAACGCCGACCACTTTTGTGCCCCCACCCACCCCTCAAGCACTATGCTCACACACAACGCTGGAATAAAAAAATTATTATTTGTGAATTATGGTTAGGTGTTTGGGTTGGTTCCTTGCACACATACTATCCATAGTAACTTTAACTTATGAGGAAACACATGACTAATCTACTCGAATCCAGCAACGTTCGCACTATAATCGACAACTCATTCCACACATTAGAGTGGGATCCCGCAACTCTACGAAGCATTATGAGGAAGTGGGCAATGAAACACCCTGAGATACTTGCAACGTCACCGTACAAACTCGCAAGAGCAAACGGCGACATCAGCCAAAAGCAGTACAACTTACTGCAAACTCAATGGGTTGTGAGGAAATTCTTAGTTGGGAGTTATAAACACGACAAGCACAATTGGGTAATTTCCAAATGTGTTACTCTTGAAGGGTAAATCACGACTTATCTGTTACCTTATATAAACAAATAATTATATAGGGTAATAGATACTAATTGCAGAACTCACCACACTCTCGCATGGATATTTATATATAATATTTAATATAAATAGACCATGTCAAGCTAAAATTAAATTAAGGAGCAAATATGAAAAATTATGAAAAAGCAATAATTGAAAGAATAGAAGAAGTTGGGCAGATATTAAAAAACCAAGACGAATATCTTCGAATAGATCATAAAAACAAATTAAATTCTATGCTTAATCAATATGTGGCAATATACATAGACGTCCACACCGACAGAGAATATAATGTTAAAAAATAATTTTTTTTTGAATGTTTTTGTCCGTGTTTGGGTTTCATGAACATTCACAAACGTAATTGGCATTCAGCCAGTTACATAACTTAACAAACGAGGAAACATGAATATAACACCAGAAGAACGTAAAAAGATAGATAAAATATTAGGAAAAGAAAGAACAACAGAACTTGTTGAAAACAGTAACCAATCAAAAGCAGTTGGATTTATAAACACAAGGAAGATCAAAACTGTTGATGATGATGGTAATGAAACAATAAGAGAGCAAGAAGAATTAAAACTTGCAATTCAACCTGATCAATTAGGAAAACAGAATAGTGATGGATTTTATGAAGTTGTAGGTAAATTTGTTCGCAATAATGGAGAAGGATGGCATATTAAGATGCCTTATTTAAAATCCAGAGAACAGATGAATGAGGAATTACGAGAAAAAGGTATAAAATTTCAGTATAATTCATGGATGAATAATAATAAAACTACAACAAACACAGAAGTTGAGGTAGATCAATCAGAATTACCTTATTAAATCTCATAAACTCACAGGGGGGAAACTCCCTGTATTAACTCAGAGGAAACATGTCATGGAAGAATTCGCAACATATATCGCAATCACAGAACTCGAACGATTTAGGTTTAGAGAACCTAAATTACATGAAGAAACAGAACAATTTACCTACGATGCACAGAACGAACCAGATGCCGAATGTGAACTTAACTTCAATTCCTAAATCAAACTGGTTAATGAGTACAGTATTTGTGTGCATTGCATTCACAGTCATACCTATCTTTCCAATTGTTGTAGCATTTCTAATTGGACATTGGGTATGTAACTATAATAAGAAAAATAATTAAATAAGGAGAAACATGAAAGATATAAACATGGATACAGTTATTATGGGATCAAAAAAACTTTATAATAAAATCAGAATGATGGTAAATATTGCAGATAAATTATCATGGTTTAATCCCAAACGAACATTATTATATGTAATAGCATTCGTTTATGCAATATTGTATGCCGCAAGTAGCCCATTATTCTATCCAATCAACTTTGTACGGAAACATTGGGCAAGAGGACTTGCAAAAGCAAATCTCATAAAATTAATTTCAAAATAAGGAGATATATGAGGTATATTAAGCAATGGATAGCACGACTCTTGCATATGCATAAACCAATTATAAACGAAATTCAAGCAAGACATATAATAAATTGCATAAAGCAGAGAGAAAAATAAACTCATACGGCACTTCATGTAGAAATATGTGGAGTGCCACACTAAAAAAACACTCAAATGCACGGAGCAAACCACATTATAAATTTAAAATGAAAGGAATATTATGGATGATAAATACTTAGATTTATTTGAAGAAGGGATAGAAATTAATAAAAAAGATTATCAGTATATAATGCAAGCAATATATTTACTTCTACAATTCTTAAAAGACAATGAAACAAGAGAAATGGCTCAAAGAGTAACTAAAATAAACATAACACAGAAAGAAGTTGAAAATGAAATAACATATGTAGAAAAACTTCAAGAAAAGTTATGTAAATTAGAAACAATGCACGAACCAAAACACATTTTAAACTAGAGGAAAAATGGATGATAAACAATGGAAAAAACAAAGACGATTATCACTTTTAGGATCAAATAAAATACCACTAGAAGAACGGATTGATAATCTAACTGGGAATATTTTATCTGTAGACGAAAGACTAGATAACCTTAGAACTCTTTTCATGGATTTCAAATATATTACAGATACAAAATTAGAAATGCTTGATTCAATGAAAGATTTACAGAAAAATGATTTAAAGGACTTAAAGAAAAAATACAAAGACCTCCGAGATATATGGGATAAAACAGTTTTAGATATTATAAAGAAAGGAAATCATGGATGATCAAACTGATATAAGATTTATCAAGATTGAAAACTATTCTTCAGAAAACAGACAAAACATACAAAGTCTACAAGATGAAGTAAAATCTCTTCATATAAAAATTGGAGAACAAAATACTAAATTAGAAATGAATAGAGTAGAAACAAATAATTATTTACAAAATCATATAATAGCTGATTTAAAAGATAAATTAGCAGAAGTAAGTAGAAGACAAGCAAAAATAGCAGATTTATTTACTGCATTAGTCACTATGTTAGATGAACCTACATTTCATAGATTCAAAAAGGAGGTAGAAGATGAAAAAAGAAAAGTGTGAGTGGTGTGGTGCAGTATTAAAACTACAACCCTCGGTACATGTAGAAGACAATAAAGCCTTTTGCAATACTACATGTGCTTATGAATATAGATTAAGCACACAACCTATCGAAAAACAAAAACAATAAGAGGAAAAATGCAAATTAGATCAACCAAGATACACAAATTTGAGAACTATAATGACGTTAAAGATTTTGCTCAAAATGAGCATGATAGCGTTCAATATATAAATATACCAAATCAAATGATAATGGATGATGGAATATCATTTAATAATAAATACTTATTTAATGAAGATGGTATAAAAGCACTATTCTATGCAACAGGAGTAAATGGGTTATTCCCTTGTATGCAAGCAGTAGAAGATAATGATTTTGCCAGTTCATTTGTAACTAATCTATTTAGGCAAGACAATATCAAACGAAAGTTTGAAGGAAAACAGTTAGTTGTAAGTAAAGGGAGTCTTAAATTTGACGGATCAGGATATGAAAATGATGAAACAATCATTGGAGTAGTAGGTAGTCAATACAATAAAATATCAAATCATACTTTCCTAGAATACCATTCTCCAGATGGATTAGGATTTGAAAGAGGGATGTTTAAGAATACTACTATGCACCTAGATTTTACAGAAGAATCACGAGGTATTGAACTCAAGGATAATAAAAGAGATCAAATAAAGATTGGTCAAAGATGGATCAATGACATGAGAGGTATGCGAAGACTGTCATTTGAACTCTTTGTATTAACATTAGCATGTACCAATGGAATGATGATGAAATCACGTTCTAATGGAACATCTCTCGTCCATAGAGGGAATCAAAACTTATATGATGCATTTGATAGTATGAATAATTCAATTACTTCTCAATATAAACACGTTAGAGAAGCAGTAGAGACACTATTTGATATTCCATTTGATAGTGAAACACCTAGAAAACTTCTTAACGCTGAAGCTCCTGTAGGTATCATAGAAGGTATAAGAGAAAAGAAGTTATACTCTAAGAAAAAGAGATATGATTCCGAAGCATCTAAAAATATAGATTTAGATAGATCAGTACAAATACTTCAAAATGTGCCAGAAGTGTACGGAGGAGCAGTAACGAAGCAAATGTGGGATCATAAATGGAGAGATGGTAAAAACTCAATGTTCCAATGGTTAGGAGCATTTACTGAGTATGCACAAACACAAAAACCAGATGTTCAGATTCAAATAGAAGAAGATGCTGGTAATTTTGTAAATTGGATGCATAAAAATAAAGAACAGTTCAAGGATTTGCAAAAAAATACTTTGAATAGTTCGATATTCTTCAATCAAGTCTTAGAAGAAGAACTTCCGTTTTAACTAGCAAGAGAGGCATGGAGTGGAGAGCTTGCTAGTAGTTAAGGCTGGTGAGGATGTGGGTGGTCGGAGGAGGTGATGCTCTGAGTAACCAGCCTTTTCTAACTTTATTAACATTTAACGAGAGGCAATATGAGAAGAAGAACAGTTGCAGGAAAAAAAATTAATAGAAAATATATCCTAACAGGATTAACTGAAGAAACTAATCAAAATATAGTAAATTATCAAAATTCAGTAAAAGATAAATATGGTATCCATATTAGTAAAACAGATGTAATTAATATGGCAGTAAAAAATTTACCCATGTTAAATTTACTAGAGAATTGACAAAATTAAATAAGTTAATTAATATAACATTGTTACCTTATACAAACTATGGACACATATGACGTTAAGAGAACAATGTATTGAACTTCAAGTAAAATTGGAGCCAATCGCAAAAGAACTAGGTTATTCCCCAAATTATGTTGGAATGGTCTTAAATGGTAAAAGGCAAAATCATAAAATAACCTCTGCGGTGTATCTTGCGTTAGAGAAACGCAAAGCTGAACTGCGTAAATTAATCGGATAAACGAAAAAGGTGTTTATGTATAAAAATCAAATAATTAATATAGATGTTTCAGATTTTGAAACAAGAAGAAAATTCATTGGTGCATCAGAAGCACATAGATGTATTAATGATCAAATGAATCTTTGGATTGAAAAAACAGGAGATTCTATCCCCGATGACATATCTCACCTCCCTCAAATAAAAAGAGGCATAAGATATGAAAAACATATGCCACAGTGGGTATATGAAGATTTTGGTATGGAAATATTACCAAATACCAAAACATATAAATCTAAAAATATGAAATTCCCTATAGCAACCCCTGATGGATTCTTTAAAGATAAAAAAGATGTTTATGGCATCGAATTTAAAGCCCCATCAATTTATAATGTAAATTATGGAGAACAAGATACAGATGATATACCACTAGCAAATTTAATGCAATGTCATCATACTATGGCAGTTTTACCACAATTAAAAGGATATTTCTTATTTGCATACACAGAAGATGGAGGCAAAAGATATATAATTAAAAAAGATAATAATATATCTAAAGCATTAATAGAAAAAGAAGAAAGATTTATGAGTTTAGTGGAACATAAAATTAAACCTCCTCCTCAAAATGAGAAAGATTTATTACATCACTTCCCAAATTCAAATAAAATATATATTCCAAATCCATCAATATCTTTATTAAATAATGGCAATCAATTACAAAACATTCGTGCTGTTTCAAAAGAAAATAAAGGCATAGATAAAGATTTAAGCTATAAAATTAAAAAAGAAATTGGTGAGAATGCAGGATATATCAGACCTGATGGGAAAAAAGTTCATTTACAACGTATAGAAGGGAAAAAGACACTTGTTGCTGAAATTGCAAAAGAGAAATTTCCTAAAGAATATGCAGAATGCTTAGTCAATCAATTTAGTCCCGAATTATTTAAGGAAAAGCATTCACATTTAGTAAATGATTGTTCTATAAGCCAACCATATACAAAATTACAATTCCCTAGAGATTAGTAGTTTAAAGGGCAAAGCTGAAGTGATTCGGTTTCTATTCCGTGTAGCAATAGCATGGATACAATTCACACGTTTATCAACACAGCTAAATCTATACAGACTCTATTGCCAAAATTAGTCACACGATCTCTTTACTCTACTACTCTCTTAACCAACAACTAACCATAATGAGGCAAAATGAAAAAAGAAGTTATAAAAAGTATTGATGAAAACCAATCTGCTATTGAAAAATGTTTACTTGATGGCGATTTAAGTGGATTAAGTGATGACCAAAGAGCAAGTTATTACAATCAAGTTTGTGAAACTGTTGGTTTAAATCCATTAACACAACCATTTCAATATATAATATTAAATGGAAAATTAAAGATGTATGCATTAAAAGGTGCTACAGACCAATTAAGACGTATCTATGGTATTTCTTGTGAAGTAAAAAGTAGAGAAAAAATAGAAGATTTATACACAGTTACTGTGAAAGCTACTATTAATAAAACTGGTCGTGTTGACGAAGATATGGGATTTGCAAAAATATCAGGATTAAAAGGTGATATGCTTGGCAATGCCATGTGTAAAGCTGTAACTAAAGCTAAACGTAGAGTTACTTTATCAATGTGTGGATTAGGTATGCTAGATGAAGACGAAATCGCATCGATACCTGATGATACTGGTAATGGCAAAGGTAAAAAAGAATTTAATCCAACAAAAGGATCAGAGAAATTAAAAGAAATTTTAACAACTCCTTCTGAACCAGAGCCAGAACCAGTTGAAGAAATCAAAGCTACTGATTTCCTTGATGATGACCCTACAGAAGATGAAAAATTTGAACAAGAAAACGAATCAGGATATATGAAAGCTGGTATAATTGACAAAATACGTTCTATTGTCAAATTTGATATTGAAAAAGTTTCTCAGGATGAACAAGAAGATCATCTATTAAATCACCAAGATAAATATCAGGAAATGTGCAGATATATTAATGAACATAATCTAAATTGGCAAAAAGATTTAATACCTGATGATTATGAATATATTCAAAATTACTGTAGAGAAATCAGATCAGTTTATAAACCAGAAATGGAGACTGCATGAAAACATTAGATCAATTATATAAGAAAATAACTACTGAGATAAAAGGCAAAGACCCTGATAACATAGAGGAAATTTTATCTATAGTTAAAGATTGTATAAATAAATTTGGTACTTATCTGTATGATTCTTCAGATAAAGAATGGATTGATCCATTAATAATTGAAGAATTTAGAAAACATAGAAAACAGATAAAGAAACCAATGACTCCATTTGCAGAAAAACGTCTTATATTGTCATTAGAAAAAGCAAAAGACGATGGACATGATCCTATGCAAATCCTAGAAAAATCTATTGTTAGTGGATGGCAAGGTATTGTTATACCAGATAAACCTGCTAATATAGAAGCAAGACCTTCTCGTATGAGAGGAACTACATTAAACCCTGACTATCAAATAAGTGAAGCAACAAAATTATGGAATAAGGAGAACAACAATGTCAAACGAATCAACGATACATCCACAAGTTAATATTTGTATTGCAATGCTATGTGAAGGTTTTAATGTCCCTTTATCAGAAACAAAGATCAAAGCATTTGCAGAACAAATAGGTTCAAATCCTCATTTAACCTCATTAAGACAAGCATATGATACTTTTGCCAGTGGTAGAGGTAGCACTCAGAAAATGCCAACTGTTGCAGAATTTAAACAAGTGTATGATGAAATCAAAAAAAGGAATGAATCAAAACAAAACGAAGGTTCAATTACATATAATAATGATCATATCAATTATGAACATAACAAAATTATGTTCCAGAAATTAGTTAATCTTGCAAAGAAAGGAGGTAAAAAAATATCTGGTATTTGTGACCGCCCTAATCATGGATATCAAGATGATTACAAATTTACATTAACAAGAGATGAAAATGGTAAAGATCATGTTTATTACCATAATCATCCAATTAATAACAAATAAGGATGCTCAGATCGCCCTCTATTGAAAAGAATGAAGGTCGCTGATGGAATAGCATAGGTTTCTGAGGTTCAATTCAGTAGAGGGTTTTATTGGAGGAAACATGCCTACTAAAGAACAAACTCTTAAATATAAGATGGCTAGATTAAATAAAATACGAATATGTAAGTTTTGTGGCAAAGAAATTGATAACTCTGATCGCAAAATGCATAAACGAACTAAATTCTGTAACTATGATTGTGCAGAAGATTATCATTATGAACGTAAATTGAGGAGACAAAATGGTAAATGACTTTATATGTGAAGATTGTTTTACTGAAGATATAATATTTCCAACATGGAAAGATAGAACTGGATTTGAAATACCTTTAGATGATTACGCATTAGGAGGTGATGCGTTTTGTATGACTTGTATGAAAATTATTTTCGTAGAATCAAAAGCAAATTTAGAAGAAATAATTAAGGGGGGGAATGGTTAAAGTATATAGATTAGACATTCCACCATGCCCAAAGCCTCGTATGACAAAAGCTGATCGCTGGCGTAAAAGACCAAGCGTATTGAAGTTTTTTGCATTTAGGGATGCTGTAAGGCAATATAAGGAGAGTAAACCGATTCATCCTGTATGGAGAGGCTATTTCTTGGAATTTGACACATTTGAAATTGTATTTCATGTACCAATGCCTAAAAGCTGGTCTAAGAAGAAAAAGGCTGACATGGATAAAAGACCACACCAACAAAGACCTGATCTTGACAACTATCTAAAGGCTTGGAAAGATTCGGTTTATGAAGAAGATGCTATTGTGTGGAGAGTAAAGGCATCTAAACTGTGGACTGATGGTACAGGACACATAATCATTAATTATTTATAACTTATGACTAAAAAAGCAATTTATACAGACGTTAATGGGAGAAAAACTTTTTTAGGTAAACATATTAATGACACTATAATAAGAGATTTCCCATTTGCTAAAGCCGTATTATGGCAAGATAAAGAATTATCTTTTGATAAAAGATTATTAGCATATGCTCAACTTAAAAGTATTAAATATTTTATTATGAGTGATTCTAAAAATAAAATAAGTTTAAAATTTGGTATACGAGCAATATCTAATAATGGAACACCTAAAAATCATGGACAAGGTGAACAATGGTATTTTCCTAAAGATATAGGAAAAAAAATTAAATATACAAAAACCCCATATGTAAAGGAGGAACAATATGTCTGATAATAAGAAAAATTTTACTGGTCTTAGCACATTATTAAATAATTGTACTTTTGGAGGTTGGGCAACAGATTTACCCGAACATGGTCAAACAGGAGAATTGCAATGGTGTAACTTTTCAATTGGCTTAATAAAGGATAATCCAAAAGATGATACTACTTATATTAAAATAAGTGCTTATTATAATAATGCTGAAAAAGTAAAAACATTAGTTGGTAAAGGAACATTTGTTATAATTAATTGTTCTGTTAAAACTAAAAAGTGGGAGAATAAAAATGGTGAGAAAAGAGAATCTTCTTATTATATTCTTAAATCTATTTTTGCTCCTATTTCTTTATTAGGTGTTAATAAAGAACAAGAATCAATTACTTTAAAAGAAGCATTTGATGAATTACCTTTTACTCCTTAATAAGACCACATAGTTGGTCGTGGATGATGGTTATCTGAAATAATATCTAAATGAATAAATCGTTTAGCATGATTACCTCTTTGAGATATTCCTACTCCACTTATCCCATGTTTCCTAGCAATGTCTATAAGTCTTAATGCATCTGCACCAGCAATGAGAATATCGCTTGCGGCTGTACCATTCTTTCTAGGGACATGGGGGCCATCTTTACCAGTTGAACTTACTTTAGAATTATGATTAGCACAACGTACTCCACTAGAGATTTTTAAAGGTCTATTCATATCTTCTCTAATGTTCTGTAGTATCTTCATAAAATCCTCATCCATATCAGCAGTCCCACAACCACATTTGCACTCCATTTCTGATATAGCAAAGTTTTTAGTCAACATCATAGCTAATCCTCCTATTATTAACCCATTGAATTGTCTTCTGTTTCCAACCCACATGGGTCTATTTACGAACTATTAGTTCGTTTGACCTAAAGATTCCTTTAGCATTTTAACTAATTTATCATCCACATCACTGTCAGTCTTTTTTGCTAAAGTCTCTAACAATAAAATTATAACTTTCTCAATTACTTTACTATTACCTAACATTGAAAAAGCCATAGTTTTAACTACGCTTGCAATTACTATCGGCATTAGTATCCCTTTCTTTTAATTGTTTTAACCATTCATCTCTAGAATCCCAATGTCTAATATAACTACATTCATTATGTAAATAAGAATCTGTAAATACCTCACCACCGGGTTCTGATTGTTCAATCCATGATTTATCACTTGGCATTATTTCTCCTTACATTCTACATTTAAGAATTCTTTATTAACACATTGCCACTTTATAGGCTTACTCTTTCTCTGGTCAGCATAAAACCCTATCTGTCCTTGCTTTGAAAAAGTAGAACAAGAAGTTAAGAATAATATAATCATTAACCATCTCACGTTTTTCTTAATATTTCAAGTTGCTTAAATTGTTCTACTTCTCGTTCTAAATTCTCTAGTTTAACACTAACAGATGCCATGTGTTGAGAACATTCTTTACTTAAATCTTCAAACTTAGCAGTATTTTCCTTTTGTTCTGCTCTATTTGCTTTATCTACTCTGAATGTCCATGCAAATAATATAATTATAATTGCTCCAGCAAAACCTTCCTTGAGTAAAATATCTAAAACATCATCAACAACTGTATTAACATTAGAAGAAGGTTGATGTTGAACATGTGGATTTCTTGTGTATTCTCTTACTGGTACATATTCAGAATGTGGAGGTTCAGCTTTAGCAATATTATCTGCATATGCTGTATTTAAACAAAATATGAGAAATAAACCACATAAACATTTTTTTAATATCATTTAATCCTTATAATTTATCCTAATTAGGTGTGGCTGAGAGTTAGGTTGTCTACTTTCTGGAGCTTATGAGTAGATGATTTAGATACCCTCAACCACATAATTCAAAAATTATATTCAACTGGTTTTGATTTAACATATTCTTGTTTTTTCACTTTCTTCTTTTTACTCTTTTTAACTTTTTTCGCTACTGGCGAATTTACTTTAGCAGATTCTTCTATTTCTGAACTCCATCTATCCACTCTTTGAGAAGGAGTTTCAGTTGTTTTTTTAAAAAATGCTTTGAAATTCTTTAAAAAGTTCATCATTGTTTTTTCTCTTTGATAGTTTCAATAAATTCTTCATGCTCCTGATCTTTCTTTTCACGATACCAGTAATCCGTACTTTTTGCGAGTACAGCGACGTAAGCACCCACCAAGATATTAACGAGGTCACGACTCGAATCTCGAACTTCCGAATAAAATAATAGGTAGAGCAACACCAAGAACGTAATCGCATTACCAATCGAGATCGTAAATCTTGCCCAAAAGTTAAGGAGTTTTCGGTTTTCCAAAGCATTACCGCCTCCTCCCAATATTGATTTGTGGTAGTCGTGTCCGTTTTCTTCTTCATTTATGGTTTCGTAGGCCATTCAATATCATCTGGATCATCATTGTCTTTAGGTATATCTCTTAGTTTCTGCCGATAAACTTGCCATTCAAGTTTCTTTGAACTAGCTAAAGGACTATCATCTAGAATTGTCCAATCAGAAGATGCTAAATCTTGGTTTCTATATCTTCTAATGTCTACCCACTTATCTGCTAACAATCTCACATCTTTTTCAGTATCATCACCAACAAAGTGAGAACTTACATATTGTTTAGGATCATAACTCTTTCCATCTATATCTAGAATCTCTTCTGCATTTTTTTTAGCAGAATATACTTTTATATTGTAAACTCCATCACTAATATAATCATTCAATTCAGACAATCTTTCTGTAACATTCTCATCATTAATTTCTAGTATTGTAAAATCCTCAGAAGGATATGTAACTTTAGGAGGATCACCTGATGTAATAGTTGCTATCCAAGCCCAATATTCGGGTTTGGTCATTCCTTTTGATTGTCTTCTGCAATCCCATTCTGTTTCAACTACTTTTAATAATGTATTTGATTTATGTGATATAAACATTAAACCCTTTTAATATGGAAATTATTAAATACTATCGACTCATACCATGAACCTTTAATTTGAATGTAGTCTCCTCTCACTAAATTTCTTGAAACTACAGTTGTGACTGTCTCATTAGCAGTTATACAATTACCTTTAGCAATGGAAGAGCCATTAAGTAAAATATCTGAACATTGTGTGCCGTTTGTACCTAAAGTTTGAACAACAATTTCATACTCTCCATCAACAAGACAAATAAATCTATCATACGCTATTGCAAAATCTTTGTTGAAACAAGGATTATTAGTATTAGTGGGTATTCCTCTCCAATCATCAAATATATTTATTGTACTCGTGGAATCATTGTCTGTGTCAGTAAGGGCAGAGAGAACTGTTTTTCCAATGTAACTCGTATCTCTCGTAACCTCATCCCATGTTTTACCAGAAGGAGAAACTACAAGATTAGTCTGTTCCATATTACGATCTCCTCCTACCAAAGTTCTAAGGTAAGGTGATTCAAAGCCAGTATTTCCTCTAATATCTTTATAATGATAAGATGTGTGGATTGGAGTTGCTATTTGGTAACTACTTACAACTCCATTTTGTCCCGAAACTGCATTATGTCCAAAATTATAAACTCCAAGAGTTTTCGATGTTGTTATATATTGAAATGCTTCTTGATTGGCTACAGTTCCAGCAGTTTTTGTAACAGTTTGGGCTGTTGTGTCAATATGAATCAAACTTCTTGCTCCTGAAGCATACCCCTTATGGACAATGTTAGTTCCGAAAGCTGGGAGGCGCATAGTTACAGAAGTACCCGAACTTGCTGAAGAACATTCTACCTTATAACCCGAAAATCCATCTACAGGAGCAAAGGAGAAGGTGAAGGATTCACCACCAGTTGCATCATACAAAATATCCCGACTTGCATCAATTAAGCGAACACCTTTTGAGATATAGACTTGTCCATCTGATGCTTGAGGAACAAAAGATGCCATCAACATATAATCTGCAATGATAACAGCCCCATCCTCTACTGGTACTGGAGGCATCTTAGGTTGGAAAATAGTTATTTCATTAACCTCACCATATGTTGCTCCTCCTACATCATCTAAAGCAACTCCATCTAAAACCCAATCGGGAGTAGCATCTCCATCTCTAGTACACTTTAAAACATGAGTACCATATGGTAAATTTTGAGCTATTGTGTAGTCTTTGATTGCCCCAGTTGCTGTTGGATACCCTTTAGTATGAATAGCAATACCAGTACCTATAAATGTTAAATGCCAATACCCATTATCAGTTTGGATATATGTGGCATAACCATATGATTCTTTAACTAAAGTTCCATTAAATGATGTTAACCCATCATCCATTACATATCCTCTAGCTGCCTGAGTAGCATTAGCCATTGAAATATCGGGGTAACTTCCTCCTGTACCTGCATTAGCAGAGCCATTTCCAAATTCCCTTATATGAAATCGTTTTGCTACTTCAGAAAGAGAACCATCAACAGCATCATCTGAAAAGTTTATAGTATGTGCATTAGTTGAACTAACATCTGTAATTTCATTAGAAGCTAATGTTTTTATGTTCTGAGCATTTCTTGGCATCATAGTTACAGAAGTTTTAATATTACCTGAACTATCAATCCATTTGACAACTCTACCACCATTGAAGGGACGAATATGGTCATCGCTTCCTGTATCCCATGCGGCACCCCAAGTTGTTGCAGTTCCCAATCCTAATGAGGTTGCAGTATCTACTTTTGCAGAAAATAAAGTGGTGTCATCAACAAAACCATTGAAAGGATCATAATGCTGTGCCGTTGCTGAGATTGAATGTTTCTTTCCATAACTAATTACTGTTTGTGCAGGAATCTGTATCTTAACTTTGTTTGCATCTGATGTTGTGTCTTGGGCTATCAATTCAATTCCCATAATAGCAAGGTATTCACTACTACCAGTTTTAGCTTCATATCTTATAGTATTAATTTTAGGTGTAGTACCTAACGATGCTGAAAGAGTAGAACCTCCATTTATTACTGAACTAGCATCAACATACCTTGACTTTAAAGGAGTTTCTACTGAAGTGTCTCCTCCCAATGTAGTAGATCCATCAACTGATAAAGTTCCATTTACACTAATATCAATATCATCAACTCTATTATTCCAACAGTAGAACATAAAATTTATATCATTAAAATAACCAGTAATTTCTAAAAAACATCCTGTAGCATCACTATCTGCTCGTATATACGTTCCACCAGCATCATTTACTTGATTCCATCCACCATTAGATTCTGCCCCTGTAGAACAAGCCCTAATCCACTCTCTACCATCTACCGAAAAAATTTCTCCCCCATGTGTGCTACTCTCGTCTAATAATCGTTGCAATGACTTAAACATATGTCTCTGGCTTCCAAAGTAAGCACCAATGCGAGGGTCTTTTATGGGCTTGCTACCCTTGATACTAGTAAAATAATAACTCCTACCATCAGATTGTGCAGTACCATAATCTCCAGAATGTGAAGTTGAGCCATCTAGAAGTTTCCCTGCTACGGCTGGATAGAGTATATCTAGCTTAATGTGAGGAACTACCTCGCCTGACTCAGTACCTAGTCCGTCTGCGATTTCTCTTGCTCTTGTCATAATTTATTCCTTTGGAAAATCATCCTTTACTTTTTTAAGTTTAGTTGCCATCTCATCTGAGAAAGCACCTTTATGATAGAGGTCATCTAGCTGATCTCCGATTGGAGGATAGGCTACTGATCGTTTTCTAGAATATTCTTTTGCTTTATATTCAGCTTCTAATCGTTCTTTTTCAGTTTCAAGTTCTGCCTTTGTTGGCAAATCAGTTACGCCATCTTTCCATTTAACTGTGCCATCTTCAGAACACATATCATATTTACCTTTTGCTAACGATTGTACTGCTGGAATAAAAAATTTTGTTTCTTCCATTATGCTCCTATTCTAAAACCTAAAAATCTATTTGTTGCATTTTTTTCTGTAGCAACACTACTTGTATTTCCATATAAATGACCAGTACCCCTCATACAACATTTATCCGTTGCTCTTAAATATACTAGCCATGACATTGATCTTAACCCATAGCTTTCACCTAAATTTGGATCAACCACCAATAATCTTCCCGGTTGTGCCACCCAAGTATCATTACCTGCTGAACCTGATGGATCAGATATGTTAAATTTTATATCAATTTGTTGGCTTTGTTGTGCATGCTGACCAGCACATGCAGTTACAAAATACCATCCTGCCTTTGCAACTGAAACAACTCCTGCTGTTTCAGTACAATTACTACCTAATTTATGTGTCCAATTATAATCAATGGTTGTATCACTACTTAAATCATGATTCTGTTCCAATAGTAAATCCCAAGAGTCAACATCAATATTTATATCTGTATTATCAACAACCCCTGATTTTAAAGCCGATAATCCGATTGCTCCACTCATATTTTATCTCCTATGCGTTGTTCTGGTCAATATAAGTTATATGAACATCCCACCCTGTACTATTTGAAGTCGAAAAAAATTTTAAATATTGAGCCACGCCCGATCCTTGATCTGCGATTGCATCTTGATCATCCGCACCATCCATCGCACCTGTAAAGTTAGTTGGTTCATATCCATTAAAAGAAAACTTATTATCCCAAATAAAAGTTTCACCTGCTGCACATTCAACATTAAATAAATTAATCTCTTCTGCCGTTGTTCCTGTATAAGAATCATAGCCTATAAGTTGTAACGTCCCTTTATCTGTCCCACCTGTATTAAAGAATAAAATTGATAAAACTGTATAAATATGATGTTTCACACCTAGAATTAATGATTGTGCCGTTGATTCGACTTGTTCAAATGATGCAGATCGAATTATTTCTGTTCCTGCTCCTCGACTGATTGCCATTTTATCCTCCTAATACCCAAGATTGGTGTGTTGAATGTTGCATAAATCTTCCTTTATCTTTAATGATTGAATTTGTATCCGTCTGTAAGCCACCATTAGCTGTAATTTCAGTTGTACTTGTTAACCCTGCTCCAAATGTAACTGCTGAAGCAAAAGTACCACCATCAGCCCTAGAAACCATATCGGCAGTTGTGAAACTCTTAAATGCTATTACAGCAATTTCATCACTTACAGTAGCAGAATTAGTAAGAACAACACTTGATCCGTTAGTAGCAGTATAATCAACTCCATTTTTAAGCTGAATACCATTCATAAACACTATTATATTATCTTGTGTATATGATAATGTTCCTCCTACATCTGCGGCTCCAGAATATGTTTTAGATGTTACTTGTGCTGATGTTGTTACAAATTTATATTCTAGTAGACTTACATCTCCTGCTGATGTTGCGGCTATCCAGTTACCTCCACTATCTAGGATTCGCATTTCATTAGAAGTTGAACTAAAAAATAAACTTCCAGTTTCTAGTGCATCACCATCATTATTAGTAGTCGGCCCTTTTGTAGTAGTGTTATATTGCCCATATACACCTCTGCTAGCGAAAGTAACTGCTACACTTGACCCTGCGGCAGTCATATTCTCAGAAATTACAATAGAAGTACCATCTATAGACACTACGTTAGGTTTAGGAGAAGTAGGTATTCCTGATCCACTTACTACTTGACCTACTCTAATACCAATATTACTTGCTACTGTTATAGTAGATGAGTTTTTTGCCCATGAAGAAGATGTTGGTGTAGTTACATCACCATGATACCAAGTCATAGTACCTGATCCTGCATCTGTAATATTTATTGCACCATTACCTACACTTGTTTCAAGTTTAAAAGTATTAGTAGTTTTCTCCCTTACATAGTAGTTTGTACTTGCACTAAGTCCTGCTGGTAAATCTGATCCTGTTAATCTAATTATCTGTGTATTTACTAAACCATGAGCATTAGATGTTATAAATTCTGTACTTGCATCAGCAGTAAAAGATGGGTTATCTGCCATTTTACCAAGATAGGTATCATCAAACTTATCAAAGGTATTTGAAACTGCGGCGGCACTATTCTTAGCGGCTGTAGCTGAATTAGAAGCATCTGTTGCATAGTGTAATGCTGATCTATCACTTCCTCCTGCACCCGGAACTGCCGCACCATGTGCTGTAGAAGCCCAACCTTTTGCAGAACCTCCATATGTACTTGTTCCTGCTGTAGTAGATTGTGAATATGCTTTAGAAGAATAAAGTGTGCCATCTACTGTGCCTGTACTTACTGGTAATGAAGCCCAATCTTTAGAAGAACCACCTAAAGTTGAGCCTGTCATAGATGCACCTTGTGACCATGATTTAGCAGAACGATCATTAGTTCCTGCTCCATTTACTTGGTCAGTATCTTGTGACCATGATTTAGCACTACCACCAGTTGAAGCCTGAGTTCCTTGTGCATATTCTTTTGCGGAATAAGACGTTCCATCAACATTTCCAGAAGTTTCAATAGCCCATTCTTTTGCCGCACCTCTACTTGCTGTATCAGTAACACCAGTTCCACCTACTGACCATGCTTTAGCACTATAATCTGTACCTGTTACTGCACCAGAAGTTTTAGTTGCATAGTCTTTTGCAGAAGTTGTAGATGTTCCTACTGCCCATTCTTTCGCAGAATAATCACTTGTTGCTGAAGCTGAACCACCATCATAAGTATTTACATTTGCTCCTGCTTCAGTTGCATATGATTTAGCATCATTAACAGAATCTTCAACTTTATCTACATCTAAAGTAGATACTGATAAATTACCACTACTATCAAATTTTAATGCCTTGTTTGCTCTAGCACTTGCTGTAACATTTAATGTAGAGTGTGTATCTGTAGCATCTGTTGTTACTAAAGTGTCACTAAATCGTAAATTACGAGCAACTTTATTATTAATTTGTTGTGATTGATTTACAATTAAATCTAATTGATTTTCTAAGGATTCTGCTTCTAGTTGGGAATTATTCTGTAAATCTGTTTCTTGTTTAAATGGGACATCTCTTATAAAGAGGACATTTTTTGTGCCAGAAGGAGGAGTATTACCAGAGGTAAATGTTATAGTAGCTGTAGAGCCAGTTAAACTAACAGTATAATGTGTTGTAATAGTTTTTAATACTGCTCCAACATATACTTTAATATGAGATATGTCTTTTACAGGAATGTCAGTACCACCAGAACGAAACACAAACACCGTTTCGCTGGCATCACCATCAAATTCTGCTCTATTTAAATCAGTAGTAATCATCGTAAGCCTCCATAATCCCAAATACTAGAAGGGTTAACTAAAAACCCCGACCCTCTACCTCTTTCTCTTGCTTCAAGACGTTTTAAATAGCCGGGATTTGCTGTTTCCATAATCCCCCAATGTAACCCATAGTTAACTGCCGCCTCTGTCCAGAACAGATTAGCAAAAGGAACTTGATGTCGCAAGTGTTTATATATATCTATTGCATCTTTGTTACCCCGAACTAACTCATAGCCTAATTGAGTATGACTTTTTATTGATTTATAAGCACTTCCAAGAATAGCTTCATCCCAATCATGTTGATACCTTCCATATTGTCCTCCTAAATAATCTGCTAGGAATCCAGCTACACCACTTTGTACTAATGCTTCTTGTGCTGTTCTTGGATCATCAAATGGTAATGGTTGTTTACCAGATAACATTCTTTTTAAACTTGATGATACATATCCAAAACCTATTGCTGGCACAACATGCATTAATGAAGAAATCCCCATATCATGCATTCTAGGTATTAAATTCCTTATTAATTTAACTTGATGTGTTCTAAATTGAAAAAAAAGTCTTGCAGTTGTATCAGGTAAAGAACCTCTTTGACTATCTCCATACATCCATGCTCTTTCTGCCGCACCAGCTTCGGGAACAGCTAATCGACTTTCCATAATGTAATATCTATTAATTGAACTTTCTATTCTTTTAGCATCATCAAGTGTTAATCCCATTTTTCTATAATTATCTTTAATTCCAATAATATTACCATCTTTATCTCTTTTTGCTACTTCTTCTATAAAATAATCACTTGTAACAAATTTATTTTTTTTACTCCCTGCTGTGTTAAATGCAGTTTCATCAAATGATCCAACAGCTTTTAAAATATTCCAATCTTTTGCTGATAATTCATAATCATTCATTAAATTTTTAAATAATTTAGGTAAATCATCAAAGTTATGTGTAAGCATATCAGCAAAATGCATTGACATCATTTTACCAACTCCTTCTCTTGCTGAATTTGTCCACCAATTTAATAAATTTAAATCAAACATTTTATCTGTTAGTTTACTTAATGTACCCATAGTTGGATTATTAATATAATTTCTTGAATATGATTCAAATATACCATCAATACCTACATTAAGTTGTCTTAATAATTTATTCTTTTCTCCTTCAGTTATACGTTTAAAAGCATTTTTGAAAATATGATTCATTAATCCCAAATATGCTCTACCCGGTTTTATACCTTGATAATGTAATATTACTGCTCCTGTCCATAAATCATTAATAGATGATATAGTTGCTTTACCTAATTTTGTTAAATATTCCCAAAACTGAAACCCTGTTACCATTTTTGCCATTAAAGGACTTGATGTTAAATAAGCATCTCCTGTAACTTGTGCTAATGCACCTAATAATCTTCGATATTGACCTTTTGAAATTTTTCCTTGTTCTTTTAATAGGTATATTCCTTTTTTCATTTCATTTGCAGGATCAACATTTTTCCAAAAAAGATTATCATAATTTTGTTGTGCTTCTTGTATTAAATCTGAATCCTTTGTACGTTTAGCTGATTCTAATTCTTTTAATGCCTTTTGTTCAGTAACTTTGTCAGGTTTTACTTTTTGTCTATATCCAAATCCAAATGCTTCTCCAAATGCAATATGATTATCCATCATAGTCATATTTTCTAATGTTGCTAACAAAAGATTTTCATGTCCATATAATTTATTATAATTAATAAAAGATTCGGTATCTCTAAATTTAAACACTCTTCTGTGATGTAGATTATCTAATATCATTCCTTTATTACTTGATTCACTTGTCATTTCTTTAAAAGCTCGCCCTAAATAATATTTTAAATCAAATCCCCCTTTAATTGTTTGTCCTCTTTCTTCCATTACTTCTCTTATTCTTCGTTCAGTTTCTTCGTGATTTAAAGCATCATATATATCATCTACCCATTTTTTGCCAGTTTTATCAGCTTTTAACATTCTATATGGATCATGCCATTGTTTAGTAATAAAATCATCACGCCAATAAACTCCTCCACCAAACTTATTTAATTCTTTTACTTGACGTTTTTGATAATCAGTAACTACTTTAGCTAGTTCCCAAGCCAATTTACTCCCTGTTTTGGCTTTATTACTATCTAAGTTTTCCATTTCTTTCAAAAAATTCTCAACAAATTTTTTATTATAAAATAACTTTTTAATATCTTTATTCCCCATTCTTAATTTAGATGCAAAATATCCAAATCGTGCATGTGTTCTTGCTAATGCTTTTGATGTTATCCCTGATTTTTCTCCTACAAGCATATTAAATAATTTTTTATATGGTTTTTTTACATTCAGTAAAACATCATTTAATTTATTCATTGCATCAGACGTAAGTTTTTCAGATAAGTCATTACTATCTACTCTAAATTTTTTGGCTCTGACAATATCTATTATTTTTTCTACTAACTCTGGAGTATCAATATTTTTGCCTAATTCTTTTCTTAGACCTGCAACTTCTTCTGGAGTTAATTTTAAAGGCGATAATATATTGTTACAATTACTCATGTTATACAATTCCTAAATTTAGTTAATAAATCAGATAATACTACTTTAACATCCGAACCTACTTTTTTGGCATAAGAAACTATTGGTGTAGCATCAATATCATGTAAATGTGCATTATTATCATCTAATTGATCTAATTCTTTTTGTAATTTTGCTTGTGCTTCAAAATCTTTTAATGGTCTATCTCCATTAGGTGTAGAACCTACTTCACCATTTTGTCCTAAATCATCTAATGATTTTCCTACTTGTACTCTAATTTGTTCGGGTGTTAATGATTTTTTAATCTTTAATGCCATCGGTACTGTACCTAGCACACCTCCAAAAGTACTTGCAATAGCAACATCAAGTAATCCTCCCATCCAATCAATATCTTCTCCATCATGTATTGTAGAAGATTGTTTAATAATTTGAAATGCTGTTTCTGCTAATGCACCTTCTGCACCATATACTGCTACTGGTTTAAAAGGTTTCCCTATTGCTTTTGCTTTTGCTAATAAAGGATTAATAGTTTCTGATACATTTGAAACCATCCCTATTCTTTTTAACATAGTTGAACTCATATTTATTGTTTTTCCTCCTAACCCTACCATTGGGACATATGATAAGGGATCCCAAATAGCAGATGCAAATGAAGCACCTAAATTGTGCATTGACCATGGATCAGTATTTCTCATATACTCACTATGGACTTTATCTCTATCATATCTTTCTGCTTCTATTTGTGCTTCTGTTTCTGTTAAATCTTCATGCCATTTTATACCTTTTCTAAAATGTTCATGATCAGAATTCCATGCATCACTTGGGATTACATCATCAGGAGCAAAAAAATTCTCTGCTATTGCACCTACATATGCTAATGAAGAATTTTGTAAACTATGTTTAAATGATTCATTCATTTGACTTAACACACTAGGTCTAAATTTTGAAATAGCTTCTTGGAAATATATTTCTCCAACTAACCCATCATATTTGTCTATTTCGTATGTTTGTCTTCTCATAACTAGTATCCTCTTATATCATTTAATAATTCATCCTTGCCTCCTTCTCCAGCATATTTAGAATCCCATATATTTACAGTTGGCCTAATCTTACCATGTGATTTTAAAAATCTATTTACATTTATATTTCTTACATGTTGTTCTTGGGTTTCTCTATCAAGAGGATATGCTGGTATTCCTGCACCAATAAAAGGATGATAAGGATCAACTATCCCCCATGTCCCTAATCTAAAATATTTATCTTCCCATGCATAAGTTTCTTCTAATCGAACTTCTTCCCATTTATCAGCAAACTCTTCTGGTGTTAGGTTTTCTCCTTTTGGCCCATATTTATCCCAAAATGGTTTTACTACTTCCTCATATTCAAATTTACCTATATCAAAAAAATTAAAGAAAAACCTATCAGGATCAACAACACTAATTTCTTCTAATCCTTTAGGAATATATTTTTTATTTGTAACTTTACTAATATCTTCTCCATATTTATCTACCCATTGTTCAACTTGTTTATACACTTCATCATCATTGTCAATATCCATAAAATTACCCCTTTTATAAGAGGTTAATACTTTCCACATATCTTCACCTCTAGCACTCAAAGGTATTAGATCACCTTCTTTATTTTTTATCATCCATCTACCAATCATTTTCCTACTGCTTTTATCTTCTCTGTTACCTGACATAATAACAGCTTCTATTCCTTTCCCATCACTTGAATGTTGTACTCCTGTCCAAATACTTCCACCACCAGCTACAATATCATCCTTCATCATTTCAACAGTTTTAGGATGTAAAGGTTCAACATGATCACCATGCTTAAAATATAATTTATGACCTTGTTTTAATGCTCTTAAAACTAAATAATTTACACTATCTAGGAAATCTTCTTTTAAGACACCTCTTGCTTTCATCTCATTACTTTTAAAGGCTACTTTAGTTTCACCACCTCCATCAAAGACTGTATATGGAGAAAATAGTTTTCCTGCAATTTCTTCATAAGTTGCTTTCCCAAATGCCTGTCTATCATGTAATACTTTTATAAGATGAGCATAAGATTTCCTTCTGTTCCCATCTTGAAATATAGAAGGCCAATAATCTCCTTCCCATAATACTTTATTTATTTGCCATAATTTTTCATCAGTCTCCATTCTATTATCTGTATAATCCATTGGGATACCACTTTTTATTGGAGGATCCCACAAACTTTTAACTGCCGGATTAAGTACTCTCGAAATTGTTCCTGTACCTTCATGGTCTTCTAAAATATCAATTAATGCGGCTCTTGCAGAATTTTGTAATGTTTTTGTATCTAATAATGCTTGTACCTGATTATCTAGATATTTTCTTCCTTCTTCTCCCTCACCTCCTACTCTTATTATTTCATTTCGCCATTTTATTAAACTTACATAATCTTTAACTTTTTCCATATGATTATTGTGTTTATAATGTTTTTAATTTTTCATCAATTATGTTAATTTCAGGGTCTTCTGCAACTGCATCTAAATGTTTCTGTTGAAATTTATATGGAATTAAGCTCATGCTTTCCATTAATTCCCCTCTAAAAACTGCTACAAATTCTCTTGCTTCACCCCCTCCAGTTTGATTTATTCTTTTGAACATTTTGTCTTTTATTTCTTTTGTAATTTTCCCATTATCATTTGATACTTGCTCCCATAATCCAAGGTCTTTTAGAAGAGTTTCATTTGGCCATTTTATTAAATTTGTAATTCTAGGTAATAAAACACTACTTTTCCAGCCATCATAAATACCAAATCTAGAAAATGCCCATTCTTTATTTTCTCCACTAGGCATAAATGTTTTTTCTATGTCACTCATTTTTTCTAGTAAATACTTAGCAGATTTATCATTAAAATCATTTTCATTAAACTGTGCAATAGCTTTGTACCCTTTAATTCGTTGACTTAAAATTGCATGTTGGTCTTTATGTAACAATGACCACAATGAAGTTTCATCTTCAACAGGATTTTTTACAATCCTTGTATTTTCTGATGCTAGAATTCTATGTCTCCAATATGAATCTACATCATTTGCTATTTTTTCAAAATCTCCATCAGGCAAGTATGTTTCTTTAGGTTTAAAAACACGAACACCTTTTACTGCTGATGCTAATGTATGTTTAACTTTTTCAAAATTTGCTCTTATTTTATCATTCCATCCTTTATTTTCTTTATCTTTATCTTCATATTTTAAATCTAAAGGAATATGACCTGTATCCTTCCCTAAATTCATAACCATATCAGTAGTAGGAACATACATTGCTTCTTTACCATCTACAGCATAAGTGTCGTATTCATAGTGAGCAATTGCCAAATACTTTTGATGTATATTTTTTTGATGAGTTATTGAAGCAGATAATGTATCTGACCAAGTTTGTAACTTTTTATCATTTAAAATATCTTTATCTCTTTCTTTCTCTTTATCATTTTTTTCTTTTCCTGTTATTGCAGTATATAAATATCCTTTTATTGAAGTAGTAAATTCATCTTCATTAAAATATCCTTGCTCTTTTAAAAGAGCTTTATCAGATTGATTTAATTTTCTAATTTCTCCTGTAAATTTTTTGTCTTTAAATTCTCCCCATTTTTTCAAAAATTTCTCAGGATTTAATCTGGCCTCATTAAAATAAGTTTGATTTGCCTTATTTTTAATACTTTGTTGAGTTTTAGTTCGATTATCATTCAATTTATTTAATAGCAATCTTCCATAAACATCTGAATCTAATTGAGTCCCATTTACAGAAAACCCCCCTTTTTTAGCTATTTCTACTGCTAATTCATCGTCAAATCTAGCAAAATGATTAAATATAGAATGTGCTAATCTTTTATTATATTCTTCTAATTCAACATCAGCTTTTTGTTGATCCATCTGAAGTGATTTTACTTTAGGGTCTAATACATTAGTCTTAAAATTTCTAGATAGTTCATTTGCTGGTTCATATCCTCCATTAGTAAATGTGTTAATCATATTCTTTCGTGGTATATCACCACCAATTCCAGATTTTTCTAAATCCAAAGAATATTTTAACATTTGAGATTCTAATCCATTAATTGTTCTACTTTTTTTAATCTCAATATCTTGTATAGCTCTTTTTTTAAGTTCTGCACTAAACAATTCTCTGGTTTGATTTGTAAATGCTGAATCTTTATCTTTAAGATAAGGTTCTAAAAATTGTTTACTTTCTTCTGATACATCATCAGATATTTTAAATGGTTTTATTGTAGTTTCCCCATCGGGCAATACTAACCCCCCTTCATTCCAATTATCATCAAAATTACCTAATTGTTGCAATGACATACCTGATAATTGTTCTTTAATTGTAGCTTCAGCATCCCTATAAAAATCATTCATATCGGCATTAACACTATTTGTTTCAAGTTCTATTGCTTGTAATTTATTTTGAGTCTTGGTTTGATTTACTTTTTCAACCAACTGAGCAAGTTTAGCCCCTAATTTTGCATCAGCATTTTGTTTTGCTCCACCCAAATTTTCACCACTAGCCATTTTATGTTGATGATGTCGTGGTGACATAACTTCTAAATTTACACCTTCTCCTATATTATCTGTAATTTCTGCCATGTTATCCTAATGTAAAATTACCTGATTTAACATCATCCCACGAAGCCCAATCTTTAGTCCAAAAGGCTTTACCCGGCTTTCCACCTGTAGGTTTTGTTGCTGTTGAATATCCAGAATATCCTGCGACGGCTGTACTAACAATTCCTGCTAATAGTTCATTTTCTGCTTGTTTATTTAACATATTTGATTGTCGATCATAAGCATTTTTCTGACTTAATGCATTTGCCCATTCTGCTTCATTTGCTAATTCTGTATCTGTTTTAATTGCTTCAATATTCTGGTTTGTATTTGCTACTATAGCTTGATCAATAGCATCTCCTCTTACTTGTTTTGCTCTTATTACTTCACTTATAGTTCCACTCTCTACTACTGCACCACTACCTGATCCTTCAGAAACTGCTCTTGAAACATCTTTTTTACTATTAATATGGGCAGTCATTTGAGTTTGAGTACCTTGTTCTAGAGCAATAGATTGTTGTTGATATGCTCTTCGTGTTCTTAACTCTATATTTTTCATTGCAGTCAACATACTTTCTCGACCTCTTCTTTTAGCTTCTTTTGCTTGTGCTTTCCCTCCTTGATATGAAGAATACACAGAAAAAGCTGTTGAAGCTACCATTGCTCCTGTCATTAACCAACTCATTTGCTCTCTAACTCCTCATAAGTTTGTGCAATAATTTCATTTTCAATTTTTTCTAACTCTTTTTCTTTTGTCTTATGCACAGTCATTAAGATACAATCTGTTAAAGTATAAATTATTCTTTTTGTTCCACTTGGAGTAATACAATAATATGGTGCATGAATAATTTTTTCTCCTTCTTCTGACATAACAGACATTTTACCTTGTAATAATATAAAAGGATGAGAATATTTATGTATCTTTGTAATAGATAATTCATTTTTAGGCATAAATATTTCTCTTATATATAACCCATCGGCAAATGTGTGTTTTAAAGGATTTATTTGGTCTACTATATCTCCTGTGTATGATTCTTCTTTTTCAATAAATTGTTTTTCTAATTCTATTATATTTTTTCTATACTCTTTTGGTGTAAACTTACTAGGTAACTCTTGAATTGGTTTATTTAAGAAAGTTGTATCTACACTCAGATTATTCACCACCTGTCTCCGTTTCTATTACTAATGCATTTATTTGCATCGGGAAAGGGCCATTAGACGTAATTTTAAGATCATAGTCATCCCACGCTATACCTGATAGTGATAATTTACGTCTACCAGAGAATAATGGAATTTGTCGCCCCATTGAGTCTACTGTAGTACGGAATAATAGTTCTTCTGACAAATCATTATATTCTAATTGAATACCTAAAGATTCTTCTACAATTAATGCTAAAACTAATAACTTTTTAGTATACGAGAACTGGTTAGGAGGTGAAGCTGGCTCTAATGTTTCAATTTCTCCATTATAACTTAACCCTACAACAATGTCTGATCCTTCTGAATTGTCTAATATTATTTTCCCACTAGAAACAGTTTTATCTACATGTTGCATACCATCATAATAAATAGTTACTTGTTCTCCTTCTAAATGTGTTAAACCAGTTACTTCTTTAGTAACCCAACTATGTGTTCCTGATCCAGTATTACTAAAAGAAATAGCTGTTCCTCCTGATGTTAATGCTAATTTAAATGTATCAGTCGCTTTATCTCTAACATAATGATCTAAATTTGCTGTTAATCCTGCTGGTAATGTCCCTGTACTTGATACTCTGATAATTTGACCATCTAATAATCCATGTCCAGCACATGTTACAACATTAGTTGTAGAATTTACAGTAAATGATTTTCCTGCAATAGATTTTGTTAAAGCACTATCTGAAAAAACATAATGATTCCTTGTTAATGCTCCTTCTGTTGGGAATCTTGCAATAGTTTCCATATATATTTTAGTAGAACTATTAATTCTTCTTTCTATTTTAAGCCATATTTGATCATGACTTGCAGTAGGTATCATTTCTATATCTAATACTTTTGCATTTGTTCCAGATATATTATGTTCTGACCATGCTTGAAATTTAGTTTGTCTATCATAACTTAATGATATTAATCTTCCATCATTCATCATCATCCATATAATATTATTTGGTCTTTCCTGCCATACCATTTTTACTATTTCAGAATCTTTTATAATATCATAGCCTTTTACTGAAATTTTACTGTTAAACCATTGTCCTTGAGTACCTTCAAATAATAATTCCTGTACGTCTTTACCTCCTATTTGAGCATACATAAGAGCATTTGAAACAACTACAGGCTGACTATCTGTTGCAGAAAACGAAGATTCTCGATTAATAGTAAATCTAAATGGGGTAACTACTAAATTAGTCTCTGATCCATATAACATATAAACTCCAGCAGATGTTCCCATTGTTAATTTCTTTGATTCTGCTAACCATTTTATTTCATCTAAAGTATCAGAGTCTAATGTAAATGTTAATGCAGTATCATCTAAAATAACTTCAATAGCTTGTCCAGACACGTTTGCAGTTGGATTGCCTTGTGCCGCTATTTCTGAAGGTGAAAACGTATAAAAATCTGCTGTTTTAGATAACCAAATCGTAGAAGGTTCATCTTTTGTTGCGGCTAATACCATTCTTTGTTGATAAATTTGTGAAACACTTGGATACCCTGTACCGATACTAAATGCTCCTAATCTAAAATCTGGTGTTCCTGCTTTTTTATTACTTGAAGAAGGTGTACCTCCTCTACAATTAGACATTTCGGTTTTTAATTTTACACCTATTGTTGAATTACTAACCGCAGATATAATCCCCCATGCCCATCTAATCCCTCCTATTCGTGTTAATGGTTTAACTAATGGATTTATTCTTATTTGTCTACCTATATCATCTGAAGAAAAATATGTATTTGTGTCAGTTGTACCTGTTGCTCCGTCTTTGTATAAAGTAAATGTAATTGCACTTGTAGACGATGGATAAACATATCTATAAACTTTTATATTAGTTTCTTTATCGGTTTCTCCTTCAATTAATTTAAATACTTGTGGTGTTCCTCCATCAGTTGTTGCTATTTGAAATGTTGTTGCAGTTGTACTAACTACCCATCCATCAAAATCACTTCTTGCAGAAGATTGATCTGCATCAGACATTTTATTCCATCCAACGCCCCCAGCAGATTCTAATCTAATTTTCATACCTGTTTGCAAACCATGATTTGCTAATACTAGCATATCTGTTGCAGTATTAAATTCTACGTTTGCAATTTCTTCTTTTGCCCCACCATTAGAAGTAGTCGGATCCGCAATATATAATGAATATTTTGCATCCGATCCTGCATCCTCTGAATATACATTTATAGCACCATAAGGGCCATCTTCAGTCTCATACTCATATATTTCCCATTTACTATCATCTTCTGCATATGACGATGATGTTTGTCCTGTTTTGATTGTTCTTTTAATTATTTGAGGAGGTCTATCTGGACAACAAACAAAAATTACATCTCCACTTTGAGTAAATTTTATTGTTGATAATTGGGCTTGAAACCATGGTGCCGCAACTTCATAAATTGCTGGAGTTGATTGTTTATCATTAAGCAATTTATTTTGTGACCATACTCTCATATATCCACCTGATTCCGCAGATGTTGATCCAATTTCTAAAATATATGTATTATCCTTATCTTTAAAAAAAGGCATTAGCACCGCAGAACTATGTTTAAACTCACCAATATGGTTAGTTCCCGGTCTTTTAACGACAGGGCCTGACATAATGGGGATCATATTTTTTGCGGCTTTTAGCCCATACCGATAAAATTCTTCTGATGATCTACCTTGAAGACTTTTTGCTAATACTCCTTCAGTAAATTTCGGTTGAAGAAATTCATATTTCATAGTTAATTATTACTTTTAAGAACCTATACTATAATCAAAGGTATTTGCTTCATACCCTGTTGATGGTGTACTAAATGTTCTATGAGGTACAGAAAATCTACCTTTCTTTGCATCTAAATAAGAACATCTTTCTCTTCTTTCTGGCGTTCTATCGTGTGAGTTTGCCGCCCTTGCTTCTTGTAAAGAAATAACATATTTTTGCATCATTTCAGCTTTTAACCCTGCTTTACTTGTTAGAGTTTCCGCTATTTCTACTGCTAATTTCATAGCTATTGCTTCAGCAAGTAATGAATCTAGATTATTTATATCTTCTGGATCAGCTATATATAGTAAATCAATCCCTTTTTCATTAGATAATAAATTCTTCTTTTCCACTAAATAACGAGATACAGGATTTACTTCAACTACTCTTATACAATTAGCAGGAAGTTGGTAAGTATATGTCCATCCGAATAAAGGTGCTTCTACACTTGTTAATGTTGCTCTTTCTAAAGCACTATTCCAAACATGCATCCTAAGAACAGTAGTAATAACATCATTTAACCGACTATTACATGCTCTTGCTCTTGAATTATTATCATTTAGATTTTGTATTCTTGCTTCACCAAGATTACTTAATGCAATATTAGCAATTCCTGTTTTGTCCATAATAATCCATAAAAAGGGGGGTCAGTTACCCAACCCCCGATTGATATTAGTCTAAGGTATATAAAGCCCAAACTGTTATCGTTATACCATTAGTAGCGGCGGCAGTTCCAGACGAGGGATCGTATTTCACTACAACATCTACTTCACTGGTTATTGATACTGGTGCAAGAGTAGCCGCAGAAGCCGCCCCCATCATATAACGAGTAGTCGCACTTGTAGATGCGGCACTCGCTAAAAATGCGGTAGTT
>VTLG01005779.1_pt1 | contig 41132 bp, 27 predicted proteins | sample 4694571 | NCBI WGS metagenome assembly VTLG01 (sample SAMN12604809, study PRJNA352737) | marine metagenome | biome: ENVO:00000447; feature: ENVO:00000209|ENVO:00000569|ENVO:01000036; material: ENVO:00002151; isolation source: viral sequences binned using virsorter ...
GGTATTACCTACCTGAGTATTTCTTCCAGAATCACTATAAACTTTAATAGTAGCAGTTTCTGTTCCTTCAGTAGTTACATCTGAACTAACTGTATGAGAGAAAGTAGCAGAATTACTTGATATAGATACTGTTCCTGTTAGTGCTCCTGATGAGAAATCCGCAGATTGTACACCAGTTAACTCCCAATATAAATTAGTTCCATCAGCAACATTAGTAGTTGTAATTGTAGTTGTAAAATTACCACCTTCATCTACATTAGTAGCAGATACTGAATGAGTATATGTTGGTACAGTAGAATCTTGACTTACAAAAGACATCATAGGCGAGAAAGCAACCCTCGCTACTTTAAGATTCACACTACCTTCTAGTGTGTCTGTATAATCCTTTTCACAATACACAACTTCACCTGCAGGAACCATAAAATTTCCTACAATAGTACCAGATTCATCCTTTCTAGTTACAAGCAGATTGGAAGAGTCGCTATTAAAAACTCTTACAACCCTAGCACTACCAACGCTAATAGGAGCGTTTAGATTTGTTTCAGCAGCTAATATTTTCATTATTTTTTATTTTTGTTTAGTTTTTTGTTCAATTTCTTATTCGCTGGATGCTTTGCTGCTGCGTTTCTGATTACTTCTATTTGATCTTCAGGTGATAAAGTTGTTTTACCTGTTTTAGGATCGATAGTTTTTCTATATGCTTCTATATCCCTATCATGAGGTCTATTTTTAGCAGAATCTTTCGCCTGTTTCTGACGAGTATTAAGTTCCCTATCTATATCATCTTTGGGGTTTTTTTCCCAATCATAATCTTGTCTATCTTTACCTTGAAGTAATCTTTTTAAAATCTCTTCACCACCTTTAGCAGCAAGAACTGTTCCACCTAATTTTAAAGCAGTCTTACCTAAACCAATTCCAATAGGAATTGCCATAACAGCTTCATTTACTTTTTTTCTTTGTCTACTAGCTTTCCATGCACGATGTTTCAATTGTGTATTCCACCGTTCATCATCAGTAAAAGCACCAGATCTTGCTGCTGGACTATTTCTAGTCTTATGTAACCAAGCAGCTTTTCCACCATCGTCAGTAGATGAACTATCTTTAGTAACTATCTCATTCTTTTTAGGATCAACTGTTTTCTTTTCTGTATTAGAAATTGTTTTATTTTCTTTATCATTTTTTGGAGTTATACTTTTTGGTGTTTCAGTAGTCTTAGTATCAGTAGTCTTAGTATCAGTAGTCTTAGTATCAGTAGTCTTGGTATCAGTCTTCGTTGTTTCATTCTCAGCTGAACCTTCTTTTGATCCTAAATTCTTACCAATTACTGCTGCTGCAGCAGTACCAGCAGCAACTTTAGTAACAGTGGCAGCTGTATTTGGAGTAACATTTATCATGTTACGAGGAGAATAAGATGAACCAGAAGGTGTTGTTCTAGTAGTACCAGAAGGTGGTGTTTTAGTAGCACCAGAAGGTGTTTTTCTAGTCAGAGATGATGGTGGTGTTTTAGTAATAGATGTGGATGGTGTTTTAGTAATAGATGATCCTTTGGTTTTTACTAATGCTCCAGGATCTGATATTTTTTTAGCAGCATCAACATTAGCTGAATATGTTCCTGGTTTTTTAGACTTATCAATAGCATTTTTCATTCTAGATAGAATTTTGTCTGCCTCTATTTGCTTTGGAGTCTTTCTTCTTATATTAGCAATAATATTAGTTGCTTTAGCTTGTTTCTGTTGATAAGTTAAACCCTTACTAGTAGGATGATCTAAATGTGGTCTAGAACTAGTTAATCTTTTAGTTGAAGTTGTAGATGACGTTGATCTTACCGCAGGAACAGTCGCATCCCACTTAGGTGCTTTGATTTTATTCTTAGATTTAGTGAATTTATCAGCAGCAGACAATATTTTTGGATTATTAGTTGCAATATTACCTTTAATTTGCTGTCTAATTACCGCAAGATCTCCACCTCTTTTAGCTGCTTTAATATTACCAACTACATTTTTTGCTGGTTGTATTAATTTTTGATTTACTGCCTGAATACCAGCATATGTACGTGCAGGAAGTTCTCCTATAAACCTACCAACTTTATCAATATCTTTATTTGCTCTTGCCCAATTTTTAGGGTTTCTAGCAAATTGTACAACTTTTCTTACATCTTTTACTGATCTTTTTTTAATATAATCACCAGTCGCTTTTAATACCGTTGGAGCAACTTTTGTTGCTAAAAACTTACCACCTTGCCAGAGAACATTACCCCAACCTTCAGATAAGTCTTGCTCTATTTCATAAAACTCTGCAACTTCTTGATAAGTAAATCCATTTTTATGCAATTCATTAATATCATGTTCAAATATTTCTATAATTAAATTTTCAAGATCTGCCTCAAAGGAAGCAGCAACTGTTTCTTTCTTTTTATCATTCTTTACAAGATACCTATAATCTACAGGACAAGGTTCATTTGGTCCTTTAGATATATCTTTCCTATTACCAGATCCACCTATAGCTACTCCGTGACATTTGGTTCTATTACCTTCATCAAAACCTAATTCATTTCTCCAATCATAATGATCACTCATTGGAACCTTTTTAGGAGGTATGATATTACCATCTTTATCTGTCTTAGGTCTGTAAAGTAAATCACTCTTTTTTGGAGGTATAATATTTCCTTCATTATCTGTTTCAGGTCTATAAAGTAAATCCTTCTTTCCCATTTTTGTTAATTCTTCATTTGTGGACAGAGGAATTCTTATCTCTTTAGTTTTACCACCTTTTGGCTTTCTTTCGGGCAATATAGTATTATCACCTTTACCAATCTCACTTTCTGGTTTATCAATAGCTTCAGGACTTACTCTTGCTGGACCAATATTCTTGTACTCTCTAAGTGGTTTTGCCTTGATTATATCTACAGTCTCTATCTCAGTAAACTGAACGCCATCAGCATAATTCTGTACGCTTATACCACCCTCTATTTGTTCTAATTTTACACCAGTGTTTTTCTCAATTTGTTTCCTTCTATACTCACCACCTATTTTACTCTTCTCTCTTGCGTTCTCAAGTGCTTCATCACCTTTCTTCTTTAACCACTGACCACCCTTATAAAGACCATATGCTGCAACACCCGTTTTAATAAGAGCTCCAACACCTTCATCAACCTGATCCTGGAACTCCGATCTCCAATTTGATAGTGTTTCACTCTTTACTCTTATATTGTCCATTGAACAGATTAATTTTCGTTATTATTATTTAGAATACCTTCTTTTAGCATTTTTGATAATTCACTAGTAGAACCAACAAACAGTGCGTTATTTGTAACGTTACTTGGACCTTTAGGTTTATCTTGATCCAAATCTTTCATTTTCTTCTGAAGATCTGCTAATTTATCTGTAATATCAGCAGTTGATTTTAATACTTGTCCAGCAACTTCATATGCTCTTGGACTAGCACTTTCACCAGCAAGTTCCATAACTCCATTTAGAGTTTCCTGACCTTTTTCTATTAATGAATATAATTGTGCTCTTGCGTACTTATAATCCTTTTCTGCATCATCAGTAATATCGGGCAACGTATCCTTTCTTCGGACACAACCACCCTCATTAACTTGCTGAACTTCTATTTCAGTGTTAAATGTATCATTCAAATCGTCATAATTATCTTTCATGATTAAATGTCTACTTTACGGGTAGGACTGTACTCTTTAGAATCACCAAAAAATTCCCTAGTTTCTGTGAAGCCAAAATCATCACCTGGTTCTATTAGCATGTTGTCAGCAGCATCAATAACCTGGTCATCATTGTAATCTTTTTTAGCAGTTGATTCTACTCTATACCGCATTTCACGATTAGCAGTTCTCGTGTTAGTATCTGAATAGTAATCAACTTGAACCTTACGTATAAGTCCATCTGTAGTATCTGCGATAGGACCAAACATGTAAGTTTTTGCTGTAAAGCTTAATGTATATATTAATGCTCTTCTAGTATCAAAGTTACCTTCATAGTCATCAGAATACTCTATACCATTTAAGATTAAAGGGATATCCCTCTTTTCTCCAATAGAATTAACTAAATCTACTGTTAATGTAAATCCTGGTTGAAAAAATGGTAATATTTGTTCTAATATCTGTAAAGAATCGTCTTGTAATTTTGTAAGTATATTTAATTCAAATCCAATATTATAAGGAACAGGCATAAAAACTTTTTTAAATTTCTTACCGTCCTGTGCTTTAAATGTTTGAGTTATTCCAGATTTTCTTGAAGGGTCATATGTAATTGATGACATTTCAAAAGACATTCTTGGCAAACTTATAGCAATTGCCTTATTAAGATCTGGTTGTTGCTGTAATCTTGCTAAAAACTTTTGTCTAGGACCGTATGCAATAGGAACCTTTGTATCAACAATATCTTTACCCGTATTGTCCTGATGACGTACATGTATATCATTGAAGACTGTTCCAAAAGAAATAACAGTTTTTCTCAGTATTTCGTGATAAAAATAAGTACCAAACATCAGACTACACCAAAGGGATTAGATTCTGTAAAATCAATAATTTGATCAGCTTGAAATTCAAACTCATCGCCATCACTATATTTATCATTAGCATCATCAGAATTGTAAGAAGCAGTAGCATATTTCGCTCCTGATATTTGTCCAACTATTTCTTCACCATCGAAGAATCCTGCCACGGTAGATCCAATTCCAACATTTGCAACTAAAAGTATCTTAGTATCAACATCCCAATTTCTAACAGTAGCAGTTGTACCAGACCTAGAACCTTTAACAATTTCATTATATTGATAAGTTCCCACACCAACCATAGATTCTGGATCAGCAATAGTTACAGTTGGTGTTGAAGTATATCCTTTACCTGGATTGTCCATATACACAAACTTAACAACTCTATTTTGACCACTAGGACCAATTGATGTTATACCAGTTGCTTGTATTCCAGCTCCAGGAGCAGAAATAGTAACAGTAGGTGCTGTTCCATAACCCACACCACCATCTATGACATTAACTCTAACGACTCCATTATATCCAGTTTGAATAGAGCAAGTTGCTGCTGCTCCAGTTCCACCTCCACCACTAAAACTAATAGTTGGTGGAGTAACATATCCAGAACCAGAATTTAATACTAAGATTTTTTCTATAGAAGTAACATTAGCTCTTGTAGTTAAAATACCAATTGCTCTAGTAGTATCATTAGCAGGTGAAGGACTAAATGTAATTACTGGTGGTGATGTAAACCCTGCTCCATCATTATTTAAGAATATCTCACTAACATAACCACTAGCTAATGATGCTGTAGCAATAGCAGTTCTTCCAAGACCAACCAATTTAAGTGTAGTAATATATCCTTCATCTTCAACTTGACTATCTATTGCTTCAATAGAAGTATCAATAACTTCATCCTCAAGTTCAAATAGTTCACATTTAAGTTGATAAACATAATTTTTTCCCAACTGATAAAATGGATCCTCATGCTCTACAAACTTTACTTCAAACAATCTTTGCCCTAAAGGAAAATATATAAGATCACCTTCTCTTGGTCTAGAAGTTAGAATCATTTCACTATCATCAGTACCATCATCCAAACCTGCCATAAATGGTGCGATGAAATCTTCAAATCTTTCTTTTGAAATTGTTAAAGTAACTTCATCTCTAATATTCATACCAAATTTGGTTAGAACATCTCCAGCACCAGAATAACCCTCATAGGTATTAACATATGCTTCTATACTAAAATTATCATCAAACTTGGAAGACTCTATCTCATTCCAAACATTATCAGTACCTATAACTTTTCTTGGAATATAAGTTACTTCTACACCATATATCTTAAGATGTTCATTTATTAAATCTTGAGTTAACCTCTGTTCAGAAGCAGCACCTTGTAGGAAAAATGGATTTAATGCCATGTTTTTATCCTATAAAGTCGTATGGTGGTAATTCATATTCAGATGCCATTCTTGATCTAAGTGATTCTATTTCTCTCTCAGCATCATCATATATCTCACGACCATTCATTTCTATACCACCTGGTAACTTAACACCTTTAAATTTAATTAAATTCTGCCCCCATTGTCTCTTTATAAGAGCAGTAAGATACAACTTAAGCCATTGATCATTATAGACCTGTGTAAATGATGTTGGGTCTAACGCTCTGTAACAATCAAGAATCAACCAATTACCTCTACTCTCAGCACCCCAATCAATATCCAGATATAATCTATCTTGTCTCTTATTAAATCTTACTTGCTTATCAGTTGTAAGTAAAAAATCAATATCCTCAAGATATGATTTTGTCATTGCATACTGAAGTAATTCTACAGAATTAAAGTAATAAAGATCATTTAAAAATAACTGATACTTTATACTAAACATTCCACCAGATATTGAACTGGTATCAAATTTAAATATCTTTTCTACACCAACTACAGAATCTGGAACTTGTAAAAAATTGGAAGTCTCATACCAACTACTTGTTGTAGTTCCGTAACCTGCTATATTTGTGGATGTTGCTGTTGTAGTTACAATACCAACTCCATCAGTATTTTTTCCAGTTCCTCTATCAATATCTTCTTGAGTAATCTTATATTTAAGATACATTCTTTCAACGCCATCAAAATGTCTTTCGTTGAAAAGTTGTATGGCATCATCTACAAGATCATCTATTTGATCATCAGCAACATTTATTTCCAATACAGGAGCACCAAGCTTCCGTAAGCAATAATCAATAAGTTGTTGTCTACTCGCTGGTTTTGCCATGTTATCTTGATGCTATATTACCTGTAGGTTTCTTATTGGGTTTAGGGGCAGATTTAACTTGTTCTTGTAGTTCTGCTATGTCTTGTAGAAGAATCGTTTTCTCTTCTTCAAAATCTCTTTTCATTGTTTCAATTTTTGCTTCTAAAAGAACATTTTGATTTAATGTATTAGAAAGTCTTTGATGATATAAATTCACTAAAACATTAACGTCAACGTCACTTCCATTATTTGGTTGTTGCATAATTTAACTCAGAATGTACCCCCGTCTAGTGTAGAAGTCCAACTAGGCTTATTAGTATATATCACACTAACAGAGGATGCTGTTACAGATAAGTTTTCAATTGCACCATTATTACCTTCTTTTCTTAAATTGTTAGTAGTATCAAATGTACCTTCAACACCAACTAAACTTATTGAATTACCAGTTAAACCAGTTTCAACAACACCATAAGCATTAGTGGCATCTTGTCTAATAATATCACCAACACTAACTGTTACACTACCAGATAAACCCATGTCTATTTTAGTAACAGCAGTCAATATTTGTTTTGATGTATTAACTGGATTAGCAGAAGCATTAGTAGAAGTCTGTAATCCATTCTCATCAAAATATACAACACCGTGGGTGTTATAATCACCTGTTTGATAGTAGATACCTTTAATATCAAGAAATCCTCTAGTTCCAGTTACTAAAGCATTAGCAGTACTAGCATCAGGAATATAAGTCCAAGATCTTTCTACCGCACTACTGCCTGGATTTGTTTGGTCAATATAACCAAAGAATCCCATCTTATTATTACCAGCACCAGTGCTTGTATTGTATCCGAAAGAAATACCACGATCAGTATTTGTATCGTATGCGTGAGTAATAGTTAACTGTGTAGTGGTAGTAATACCAGAAGCAACTATTGTTTGATCAATAGTAACTATTCTAGTGGAAGTATCATACTGAGTAATTGTTGCTACACCAGATGCTGATAAAGCAGAACTTCCAGAAATAACATCACCTGTATTAATACCAATAACAGAATCTAAAGTAATTGTACTAATACCAGTAACAACAGGTTGTGTTACTGTTCTTTCACTAGTAAGATCACCTAAGTGTAAAATAGGGTCATTTAGAGTTGATGTTGTAGAGTTTACAGATGTTGTTGTTCCATCTACCTGTAAACTACCTTTTATAACAACAGTACCTTCATTACTCAATCCATCTGGATATGGGTCAATAAACAGAAGATCTCCACATCCTGCTTCTGTTTCAATAACATTAGAACTTATTCCAACACATCCAAACTTAGATCTACCAGTAATTTTAACACTAGTATCAAATTCCCACGAAGCACCAGTTACCTTTACATTATCATCTCCATTCTCATCATATTCTATTTTAGCATCTTTATCAGTACCAAATGATAGATAAGTATCATCTACAACATTAACATGCCCATTACCATTGGTATCAAATATAACATCACCATCCACATTGGTTGATGATATTGTATTAAGATCTATTCGTATGTTATCTACGTTCCATTGGTCAACCTTTCTTTGATTGTCCATGATGGCAACAATACCACCATCAGTATTTCTTGTATTTTGAACACCAGCAACAGCACCTGCTGCGTGTTCCATCATAGAGGTGTAAAACTGACCACCTATTGAATGTACATTATTTCCATCATCACCAATATATATTCTATCTTTATATTGATTTATGCCACCGTAACTACCAATACCTGTAACATAGGCCATTTCACCCCAATTGAGGCTGGCAGGTTTATCGGTTCCAGAGGATCGTTTGATCCTGATAATACTAGCCATTTAAAAATTTCCCCCGTTAATGTTTAAATTTTGTTCCGTTCCAGGTGTTAATTCATTAGTAGCATCCCATTTTTGAGTTGCTGAATTATAAACTAAGACCATTCCATTCAACAGAGTCGAGGCATTAACATCGCTGAGTTCAGCAAGAGATAATCCCTGAGCACCAGCAAGTGAGGAAACAACCTTCACTGCATTATGTTGCCCAACTCTTACCTTAATGTCTGCCATTTATGTAACCAATTCAGAATCTATATATTTATTTATATGTTTCTATGTTATCTGGTTAGTTAAATTTTTAAGCAATTGTTTAATTTCATTAATATCTTCTTTCATTCTATCCAATTCTGCTCTCTCATCACTCTTCTTGTTTCTAGCAGAAACATAAGAACTATAAGCATTACTATCAACACTCAATATAGCACCTGTATTTTCATCACGAAATAGGTCTTTATGTCCTTCAACTGGTATCATGCTTTTTTAACTGATTTGGATTTTTTTGCTTGTAACCAATTTGGAATAAATCCTGGAGCAACTCTTATAAATCTTTGATTTTCTTTCATTTTTTCAGCAGGAGTTCTAAACCACTGAGTACCAGGACCTAACATTTGTTTAGGTGTTAAACCACCACCAACAGAGTAATTTTCTATAAACTGTTTAAAAGTCTTCATGCTTTTTTAACTGGTATTGCGTAAGGGTCAATAGGTTTATCAGGTGGTTTTTTAGGATTGGTTTTATCCTTATATAAAGCATCTATCTTATCATCTTTATTGAGTTTTGCCTGTGTATTTGGTTTTGGAATTGGTTCCAATTTTTTATATTTTCCTCCAGGACCAAATAAATTTCTTATTCTAAAACCTTTATCTCTAAAAGTTTGAACAGCATTAGATGCTTCTTCTAAAAATTGCTTGAAAGTTTTCATCTGTAAGTATAATCTCCAGTAGACGTATCTAACCGTTGTTTTACTTCTGGATTAGGATCAAAAGATCTCCAAGTTTTGGGGTTATTCTTAAAATAAAGTTTCACCTCTGGTTCATTAAGATATTGTTTTTTTAATTCCTCTCGTCCTGGTACATTATCCATAATATCATTAGGATATCTATTACCACTTTGTAGATTATGACTTGGTGGTCCATGATGACCATAAGACCATTTACCTGGAGTTGGTTCTTTACCTGTTCCATAGGGTTGGACAGGAATTTTTTTTATTTCTTCTGAAAATTGATTAAATCTTTTCATTACGCTAAGGCAATTGCTCTAAAGTCTTTAAGTCTAATAGGAGTACATTCATTATTAGATGTCATTACAATTTTAATTGTAAATCCACTAAATTGTTCCAAATCATTAGCGGTAAATTGATATTCTGAAAAATCATTCTGACCGTTTTTCTTAACTAAAGCATCTGATCTACCGTCATTATTTGAAGGATCAATTACAGCATCACCAAATCCATCACCATCAGTATCTATTAGATTTTTAAATCCAGGAAATGCTCTATATGTTGATGATACTTCACTAGAATCAGCAGTAAACAATCTATAGAAAACTCTAAAGTCTGCTTCTGGTCTAACATTAGCAGCAACAAATACTTTTATTGAAGTTGCAGGCTGTTTTAGATTGACTCTATTAGATACAAATATAGAACCATGTGGATCACCACTAATTTCATTTGTTCTACTATCAGTAGCATAATTATCTTCACCTATTGGATTGTTAATCTTATTTCTACCCAAAACAAATGTAGCATTCTGTACATCCAATACAGGAGATAAATTAGCATCAGTTGAATTCATATCAACTTTCAAGGAAAGAGATTTGCTCTTAGGTAGAGTATCTAATCTTTCTGCCTCATTTACTTTAGAAGCCACTAATCTAGGAGTTGGGAAGAATGTAGTCTCATTAAGAATTGTAGGTTCAAATCCTTGATCAATAAACGATACTTCATTACCATTGGCACTAGTACCAGTCACTGTTCTATATGATGAACTTACACGAGTTGTGCCAGGTGTAATTACATTGAATTTAGCAGAAGCATTACTAAACTGGTGATTTTGTGATATTCCAACTTGACCACCACCAACTGCCTTTTCAGTGGCAAAATTCAATTGATTTTTTCCTGCTAACCTATTTCCAGTACCTCTACTCAATTCTAAGAAATAATTGTCAATATTTGACTCATTTCTTAAAGTTTGATTAGATGGTATATCATGTGTAGTATTAATCTTAACTAATGGCATACCACTAACTTCATATGTCTGAATACTATCACCATCACTATGAGAAAGAGCAGTAGATCCTTCAGCACCTCTTGCTGATAGGTTCAATATACCAACACCAATAATGTAAGAAACAACTTCACCATTTATAAGTGCTTCTCCTCTATCGGTAGTAATACCAGCAAAATTATCAAATATTGTTGTAGTAGCAACAGAAACTTGAGTACCAGTTGATGATAGATCCTCTGTAATAGTTGTTTTCTCAGTATCTGGAGCAACATTAGATATTCTAACTTTATTGTTAGATCCATGATGAGCATGATTATATTGAATTACTTCAATAACATTTCCAGAGTTAATATCACCATTTACAACAGAATCACTAGTTACTTTAGCACTATTACCTAATAAAGTTCTAGTATCATTAGCAGCACCATAATGAATTATAGTGTCGTTAGTAACAAATTTTTCACCCTGAACATCTGTCAAGAATAAAGTATCAATATCATCTTTAATATCTGTTACTACAAATTTAGCACCAGATCCTTTTTCTAGTAAAGGAGAATTAGCATTATCAAGAGTTAATATTTCACCAACAACATATCCAGATCCACTAGTTGTAACACTACCAAATGATGTTACCTTTCCACTATCATTGTTTACTGCAACTTGTGCTATAAGACCTGTTCCACTACCAGTAAGTGAAATAAATCTTGCTCCATTAATGTTACCAGTACCACCAGTTCTAAAATATCCATTACCAGTACCAGTACCAGTAGAATTTCCATTCTCCTTTGAAGCAGTAATTAATTTTATACCAGCAGGAGTTGCCATAATTGGAGCACCCCTGTCTTCAATAATACCAGTGATACTATTATCTTCTTCATCAGTAATTAAACCTGTACTAATCTTTCTACCTATTGGTATAAGTGCAGCTTCAGTTTCAGTAATATTTGTAACACCAAATTTAATCTTTCTAGGTAAAGTTCTAATTGGGTTAGTATGTAAATTAGAAGTATTACTATTACCAGGTTCAATTGGTGTATTATAGAAAGTTGTTGTTCCATGAGGAACAAAAGATGCCTTTCTTAAAGTGAATTTTAAATCTTGATATTGGCTAGGTGTCCAAATCGTACCATTCTGCGATTTAAATAAACTACCACCAATATATTGTTTAGTAACAACACCAAATTGAGAATCACTTGTAGTTGCTGGTAATCCAGTAGGAGGTGTAACACTCTTCTGACCCATAGTGGCAACCCACATCTCATATTCATCAGATCCTGGTGACAAGAATACAAGTGCGTATTCTTTTCCAGATTCTAAGAAAACAGGTGATGGGAATCTGACAGTAGTTGCTACTGTAGCATCTACTGAAGTATTAATATTATTTGGATTTAATGAAGTTTGAGCATAATCCTGAACAAGGAAACTTGTAGGTGTTCCTAATTCAACTTCTCTAAGTTCAACAAAAACTTTAGCATTTGGATCTTTTTTAAAGAAGAAAACATCAAATGAAGTTAAAAAAGCACCAGTTTCATCCACAGTAAATGTCTGTGCCAAAGGATCCCTATAAGGTGCTTCTACTCTTGTTGTAGAAGACTCTGAATTTACATTTACTGTAGTAGTAATTTCATTTGGTTTCTGTGCTGGTGGGGGTGGATTTCTAACACCAACAGTACTTGTTGTTTGAGTTAGAATAGTACCTGTTCCACTAAATGTTCCACTAGCATCACTAGCAAGAGCAGTACTTCCTGGTGGCACAAACTCACCAGTAGTATTAGCAGTTAATCTAAATGTCTTAGTTCCAGTGTAGAACAATACAGATGGAGGTGGTGTTACATGTGGATTTCTAAAGAAGAATGCTCCTAAAACATCACCCCAATTATCCGACATTAAATCTACATTAGTTACTGTAGCTTCTGTTCCTGTTTCTTCTCCAACTAACTTAGCACCATTAACAACATAACCATAATAATTTGATCCATTTGCTAACGCACTAACATCACAGTTGAATAATAGTGATGTGGAAGAATATGTAGCAGCAGGTCCAGGTCTAGACTTATCAAAAGGATCTACTGTATATTTTTCAACAGTTACTGAAGGTGATCCTAGTCCAGCACCTACTTCTGGTCTATTAGTATCGCCAAATTTATGATTAGGTGCTTGTGCCTTAACATATCCAATTTGATCACTTCCATTCATTACTTTAACATTTTCACCAACCTTAAATCCTTGAGTTCCTGCTATAGTTGTTATTTCAATTATTTTAGGGAAAACGTCTGGTGTACCACTATCTAATTTGTGAATATGTTTTGTAAATGGTTTTAATCCATTAGCAGCAAAATACACATTCCTAGATCTCATAAAGGTGTCACTTTCTCCAGAAATCTTGACACTTTCAACATAGTCAAATTCTTGATTGTCACCAGTCATTTGATTGGTGAAACTAGTTTCTACTGTTTGTGTTGTAGTAGTTGTGGTTGTGGTTGTAGTATCAACATGATTTCCATCAAATTCATCTTGATCTGCTTCAATTTCTTCAGATGTTACAGTAACATCTGTTGAGGTTGTTGTATTATCTGAAACAATATTTGCTACTTGATTCCAAGTATTACCAGTAGATTCTGTTCTCTTATTGTCAATATAAATCGTTCTAGTCCAGTTATCTGAAGGTGGATCAAGAATAATACCCCCAACATAAACAATAACATTAAATGGATTAATATTCTCAACACCAGATGCTTGTGGTTGATTGATCCAATCTACTTCATCATATTTAAGTGTTATTAGATCGCCAGTCTTTTGACAATTTGGATCTAATAGACTTAAATTAGACGACATATCCGCAGTATCAACATTTATACCAGGATTAAGAGCCAACTCAGCCTTCATTGACCAAAAATCAACAGCACTGATTAATTCCTTATTTACTACATCTACATCACATCTAGATCCATCTTCACTATTGAAGTTAATAAAATCTCTATTCTTAAAGTCATTAGCTACAAAACCACTCTTAAATCTATCAATACCATCCGCATCTTTAACTTGAAGAGATTTTGTATCAAGTTCAAGAGCAGTCAATGAAGTCATTACTTCAAGATTAGTAATTCTCTTTTCGAGTTTACCAATATCTCTCATAGTAAATCTTCTATTATCATACAATCTTATGTTAGGTCCTTTAATTGGATCATAGAGATAGGGTGGATATGTTATCTCAGCAATCTCCATAGAATCGCCAACTTCAGTTGGTGGTGCTGGTTTGTCGTCAGATACACCTCTAATTAATTTTACTTGTTCGTTTTTATTGATAACCAACTTATCAATTCTTGGTAGATAATAACTATATCCAGCAACTGTACTTTCATCAGGACTAATAATATACCTAGTTGTTACGTCAAATATCCTATGACTAAATGAGAATGGTGATTTTGCATCTCCTGCAGGGAAGATTGATGGATCCCATTTTTGAACTCTTGGTCTAAAATCAAGAATATCAGTAGCTCTATTACCACCAACTGATGGTATATCGTAAGTATACCTGTCTTTATTGTAGGAATTTACGGTAAAGAAATCTCCACTACTATTATCAGCAACTTCATAGCTATCAAAAATAATTAATAATTTATTAGAAGGTTGACTAGAGTTACCTTTTCTAACAATTCTAGAATAATCTGAGAATTGCTTTCTATGTCCCTTATCTAATGTATAGTTGCCAGTTCTATCGACAAAACTACCAGGTATTATTTTTTGTGCTACAGAACTTATATTAGATTCCTTAAAGGATATTGTTTCACCCTTTATAAACTTATTTCCATTTAGATAAACATATTCTACAATAGTATCAGATTTTCTATTAACAATCTGACCAATTGCTCTACTTGTTTCACCTACAATCTGTTCTCCAACAAAACTCTTTGTATCTAACTCTAAACCAGAAACAAATTCTAAACCATCTAAAGTTGGTGTTGATTGATTGGTAGATTCATAAACGGCAAGTACTTTAACAGCATCAGGAACATTTAAAGATATTTCTTTATCTTCAACACGTAATCCATATGCATTACTTTGAGTTAATCCAGAAACTGGTGATGATACAGAAATAGTATTTGATACTTCAACTTGATTACTTCTTATATAATTCTTTGTTTTACTAGCAAGACCTAACTTTTTCAAAGTTACATTAACATCTGCTTTTGTATTTTGCGTCTTTGACAGGGCAGTAAAAGCAATATTAGCACCACCATTAGTAATTGATACTTGATCAGAATTCAATGTCTCTATACTACCATCATCATAATGTATAGAATATCTTTCAGCATCAAATGGTTCAAAGAATGCTGTAGTAATTCCTAATCCACCACCTTCACCAGAAGATTCAAGAGCTGTTTGAGCACTAATAACAATTGCGTTAGAAGCATTAACAGTAACACCCTTTACCTGACGACCAATAGTTAAGGTTGAATCGGCAAGATCAAGTGTAGAAATATTTTTCTTAGGTAATTTACTGTATAAACCAGAGCGATTAAAGTTTATAACTCTAGGTGACATTATATTAAAGGATGATTCAGTAGTATTTCCACTTGTTAAAGCAGTACCATCACACAATCCAGCAATATCTTGATTATCTACAAGAGTTAAAGTTTCTCCATCAGCAGATATAGCACTAACTCTATTCCAAATTGGAAGAGTAACGTCAGATTTATAGTACTGTATTATAGAATCAGTTTTTATACCAACTTTACCAGAAAATCTTCTATTAGGACATGTAGCTGAAGCAGCATCAACATTAAGTTGATCAGTTAATGAAAAATTAGCTAAAGTTCTTGGATATAAAACAGCATCAGCAGTAAAAGATTCTTCTAAAGATCCAATATCTTTTGGTTGATGTACTGATTTTATATCATCTACAGTATAGGTAGTGACTTTAGTTACAGAAGCTGTTGCTGTATTAACACCAACGGTACTAGTTTGTTCATTAAATATTATTGTTTCACCATCCACAAATGTTCCAGTAGTCTGAATAACATTTATTTCATTAGTATTTGGATGGTCTTCAACATATCCAACTGCACCACTACTCATACCTCTTACCCTAGATCCCGATGGTGCTAAAGTTCCACTTTGATACAATAATCCACCTTGGTTAGGTGCTATCTCAAGAACAGTATAAGTTTGAAGATCATATAAGAAAAGATCCCATTGAGTTGTAGCACCTTTATAGGTATCATCTGTAGGAGCAAATGAATATACTCTTGCTTGACCAACTACTGCTGCATCATTACCACCAGAAGCAGCAGCAATTCTTGGTTCAACAGATCCATCAGATCCCTTTCTTCTACTGTAAAGAGTAACTGTATTACCAACACCTACAGAGCCTGGTTTTGGTCCTAAACTAATATATGGTGTACCATGAACATTATTAACTCTTAAAAGACTACCCATTCTGAATGGAATGGTTTCTGCCTTTATATTTTTAGCATCTCTTGGTTTGTCAACATCAAGAACTGTAGTTCCAGGTAGAGGGACATCAAATCCTCTAACATATGCTTTACCTGAAGATAATTTTACACATACAAGATCATCTGTGGGTGTACCACCCTGATCTGTCTTTTCATTAGATAAATATAGACCATTTGATCCAATTTCATCATTTAATGAATTTTGAATATTTACATTAAATGGATTTATAGCATAGTTACCAGACTCATCATAAGTTCTCTTAGCAAGATACTTTCTTATCTCTGAATATTGAGTTTGGTTTTGTATTTTCTTAACTTCACCCTTTCTAACCCTAACCAGCTCAATAAAATTAATATCATCAAAATCATCAAGTGATTTTTTAGTCAATTTTGTGCTAATTTTAAATCTATCAGCACCAGGAGCAGCATAATTTGTAAAACCTTTAGCGTTATCATTAAGAGTGCCATCATCACTAGATGTAATTATTTCTTCAATTATTTCAAATCCAACCCTATATGATGGTTTATTTGAATATGGTTCTAAGATAACTGTTGATTTTGGAACATCAACAAAGGTTCCCCTTAAGAAATATACACCTTTATCAACACCCACTGCTGATCCAGTTGCTGTTGGATTATCAGCAACCAAAGTTAAAATCGTATCTCCTGAATTTAATGTTGTATTTCCATAAGTAATGTTATCATCTAATATCAATATTTCATTACTTGGAAAGAAATTACTTACACCAGCAGAATCTGATTCAGTATATTTAACAAATATTGTGATTTCTTCAACACCTTCCTTTGGAGGTAGAATATAATTTACAACTTTAGCTACTATCTGTGATGTTTGACCTTTTACTCTAGTTCCACCATTTGCTATCAAAGCATCAAGATATATGCTAACATCAATTCCCAAATGATCTGGATTTACTTTACATGAAAAATATGTACTATCATAAGTAACAGATCCAGGTATAACCATAGATCCTTCTTTGAATATATGATTACCAAACTGTTCTACTTGATTCTGTAGAATTGATTGTAATCCTGATAATTCTCTTGCTTGAACTGGATATCCAGGTTTAAACAAAACCTTATAATAATTATCGGCCTTATCAAAATCATCGTAATAAGGACTTATATTTAAATTAGTCTTTTGTGGCATTTTACTTTAGAATTCCAGGATGATTTTAACGTCTTCTTTTTGTCGTAAATTACGAGCAATCAAAGGTCTATGGTCAATATAAACCAAATCCCCTGATCCTTTATTTATCTCTGATTGTGCGAACCCATCTACGAAGTTGGATCCCAGATCAATTTGCTTATTTCCAGTAGGATTAGTTGTAATCCCAGTATAACCATTGTTAACATATGCTTTAAATCCAGAATTTTGACCTTCAATGACAGGTCCTGATTCAAAATCATAAAATCTACCAGAAGTTGATACTCCAATATAATCAGTTTGATCTTTTGTAGCACCAAAATTTAAAGATCTATCAGTAAAATATTTCAATACTTTTGTAGTACTGTCATAAGAAGCAACATATGCTCTTGCTATGTTAAGATCTGATCTCTTTTGCTCAATAACTTCACCAACTACAGGTGTACCAGTAACTTTTTCAGTTGCTTGACTACTTGCAGGATTATCTTTAAAGATCATTCCCTTTAATGATGAAAATTGTGTTTGTGTAAATGGAGTTACACCATCAATTTGAGTTGGATTCTTTACTATACCAACTACAGCAAATTTAGTGTCTGTTGGGAAATCTTTAGTAGAATCATCAAATCTAGCATAAATTAAGATCTTATCAGTTCCCAATTCTTGATAGATATCATATCCATGACCTCTACTTGGAGGAATAATTGGAATTAGTTTTGCTGATGATCCTGCTGCTGTATTATTAACAGAATCTAAATCAACCATTCCATAACTATACCCATTTCCACCTGAAGTAACAGTTACATCTGTTATTTGTCCATTAGCATTTATATTAAGTCTTGCTTTAGCACCAGATCCATCACCAACAATATTAACTTCTTGATCAGTTAATGTTGAATATGAACTACCAGCATTATCAATATAAACATGCTTAATTTGATTACTATTTACAGTAGAATCACCATTTTCTCTAACTGCTCTTATTTGAGGATCTGTTGTAGTACCCCAATCACTAGGAACAGCTATGTATTCTGTGGAATCAAATTTTATAATATCACTTGGAGAAACTGTAAATAGGTATTTCCAAATATATCCATCACCACTACTACCAGCTTTTGATGGTTCTAAATCTGTAAAGGATGGTTCATCCAAAGAAACATTACCTTTTGGGTTCGTACCTGTTGATCCATTATCAATACAAATATAAACTTTATAGTCTTCATTCATTACATAGTAATCAGCACCATATAATTTACTAGAACTCTTTATAGGACTTGGATTCTCTATAGTATAATCATCTCTATAAATTTCATATCTATTACCAGATTTCCAATCAATCCTTCTAATAACTCTTCTTATATTTTTTGCTTGAATTTTTTTACCAAACATCATAACATCCCCAACATGGGAGTTACTAGAAAAACTATCAAGTGGAACAGGTGTCTTACTTACATCATTCCAATCAGTATCTCTACCATATGCGGAACTTACACCACCACCTATTGACGTTGGTGTTGGATTAGGCAAACCAATAAAAACATAGTAATTATTGTTTGCAACTGATTCTACAAAATTACTAGCATTAAGAATCCTAAATTGGTTAGTTACAATTGCTGGCATCTTAAATATACTTTTTTTCTTTATTTATAGACATTATATTACTTGAATCCTAAGAGCACCTGTATTACGCAATCCTTTAACAGAACCTTGTACATTATTTCTTCTTTGAATAGTTGGGAATGTAGTCAATCCAGCATCAACAGTGAGTCCAGTAACTCCAATAGAAATTGGATTTGCCTCTCTAGTTGTCGCATCACCATATAATCTACCCCAAGTAATTTTACCTAAAGAAGTGGTTATACCAGTATTATCAGGCAAATATTGTCCAGTAGATGCTAAACCAACAATATTTGAAGTACTAAGTACATTACATCTAATCTTAGCAACTTTATCACCAGCAACAGTGATTGAATGTACTTTGTAAATATTGTCCAAGAATGTTGTACCAATACCAACAAGAGAAGTATCATGACTATCTACTGATGTTACACCATCACCTATTGATGTATCCTTAATTAAAATTGGATATCCAGACTGAAGTAAACTTGCTTGCTTACCATCAGTAACATTAAAAAAGAACTCTAAAGCAAGTGGATGTCCACCAGTTCCAACAGCAGTTCCTATACCCGTAATAATTCCAGTAAATCCTTGACCAAATTTAATTAGATTAATATCTTCAGTTTTATATGAAGGAGATTCGATTATAATTTGAGGTGCTACATTATATCCTTGACCAGAATTAGTAATTGTTATTGCTGAAACTGATCCATTTGTAATTACTGCTTCAGCAGTAGCAGTTACTCCTATACTAACAGTACTAATACCAGGACTTGATATCTTAACTGTAGGAAGACTTACATAACCTTTACCACCATTAGCAATATTGACAGTTGTAACTTCCGAATTAGCAACACCAACATTGTTTCCTAAACTTAAAGTAACATCAGCAGGAACAAAATCTGACTCTGCTGGCATCATAATAGTATCAACAGCATCAACAGTAATGTTATATCTTTCATAACTTGGGAGACGAAGTGGTCCTTCTTCATAGAAGAATATCTCAGCATCATCTACAAATATACCATCTTGTACATTAAGACCTATACCAGAAGTAGCATCAACATCAGATATAATTTTTGCTGTAGGATATATGCATGGTTCGATAGATTCTCTATCTTTGTTAATTATTTCACCTTGAATAACTTTATCATCTTTTTGTCTTAACCAATCAACAGGTTTGAAATCAATTTCATTAATACCAGGTCCAGTATAAATGTCAGTCTCAACTAAGTCTGAAGATAGGATCTCTTTAACAGTCCTATCTCTATCTTGAGATACTGTATCTAATTCATTATGCAATCTTATTCTCAAATCATCACCTGGTTTAATTGTTTCTTGAATATCAACAATTTCAACATCAATTCCTCTTTCACCAATATAGAAGAATATATCAACTTTATCACCAGTATCTGGTGCTTCAGTAAATGTAAATGTAGCACCACCAGTAAACTGATAAGCAATACCAGGTGTTTGTAATACACCATTAACAAAAATTACTAGTACTGAATTTAAATCAATATCAGCAGATAAAACATCAGTTTCATCTTTTTCAAAACTCAATAACTGTCCATTAAAGAATAATGGGAATCTCTTTCTAATACCATTCTGAAGATTTTTTATACTATCAATGAAATCTACCTCACCAAATTGCCATGCTGAGAAGTAATCATTGAATATTTCAACAACTTCTAATTCAAACTCTGTTAATGGTTCTTGTAATTCAGCAGATGTTACTAAATCAACTGGTTTAAATCTATCACCAATTTTGAAGGAGTGTCCTGGTCTTGATATTTTGAACTCAGATATTTCAAATAATGTTGATCCAATACCAACTTTTGTTTGAGAAGAACCTACATCTAAGTTAAGTAGTAAATTTTCTCCAGTATCTGTTGTTTTTCCTACACCCAATCTAGAAACACCAACAATAGGCATATTTTCATAAACTGGTTGTGGGACTATAATTTCTGGATTTACGTATCCAGTTCCACCATCAACAATAGTAAATTCTAAAGCACCACCAGTACCAGCAGGTGATTTACCAACATCTACAGTAAATTTCTTAGTTGTAAGAATATTTTCTACTCCAATAAATTGATTATAAGTGGGATCAGTTGTTCTTGGATAGAGATGATTTGTAGAATATTGATCTTTATTACACTGGAACACTAAAGATCCAATGTCAAATTTAACTCTATTATTTGCTTTTTGAATATTATTTGCTATAGAACGAACAAATTGATGTGATGAAATATTCGTAGATGGTACGCTTGGCAATACCTGAACTTCAAACTTATCATTGGTAGTATTTGAAATAGGAATCCACTTATAATTAATTTCATCAGTTCTTCTTGGATAAGCATGTTCACTGCGATAAGAATCTTTTTCACAATTAAATATTATAGAATCTTGAGCAATTTTTACAAAATCACCATCACTATACCCATGATTAGTAGTTGTAGTAACTGTCATAATACCAACTTCAGGATTATATACAGCACTTAGAGTTGATTTAACATCCGAAGCAGTAAATCCATGAGCAGAAGATGTAGTAACTGTCATGATTCCAGTCTTAGGATCATAATCAGCTGCACTTGTTGTGAATGGTCCACCAACATCAGCAGTTAAGTTTTCATATTGTGGAGGAATACCAACATCACATGTTATTTTTTGAGCTGTTACTGCGGTAATTGCTAATGCAGTGTTATATGCTGGATCAGTCGATCTTGGATAAGAATGCTTAGATCCATGATTATCAGCATCACATGTAAATGTTAAAGATTTAGGGGCAATAGTTACTGTATCACTGGTAGTGAAACTATGATTACCTATTGTTAGTGTTAGAGATCCAGTACCTGGAACATAAACGGCATTATTAACATTTCTCTTAACACCACCAATATCAACTGCATTGCTTATAGCATTAACAAATGTGTGTGTTCCAATGGAATTGATAAATTTATGCCTATTTGGAGCAACCATAGCAGTAACTACAGCACCTGTTCCTCCTCCACCACCAGGACCAACATTGGTTAATAATGTATTTTGTGAAGTTGAAATTATAGGTAGGAATGTATCATATGCTGGATCAGTTGATCTTGGATAAGTATGATTTCCAATAAAATTATCCTTAGAACATTTAAATGTTAATGAATCTTGAGCAATTTTTAAAGATCTAGTTGCTTTAACAGCATTTTCTATAGAAGAAACATAAGTATGAGTGTATCCACCACCAGACTTAACAGCATTAGGAGTAGCACTAACAAATGTATGAGGATCAGTATTTGTGGAAGGTACACTAGTCAATACTTGTAATGTAATTGTAGTTGCTGTCACTGCTTGAATTGGAATAGCAGTATTATAATATGGGTCATTACCATTTGATCTAGGATATGACTTTTCAGCAGCAGTACCAGTAGCACCACCAAATCCACAACTAAACTTGATTGATTCTTCTTCTAATTTAACACTTGTACCAACTTTTAGATTATGAGCACCAATTTCGAGAACCATCAACCCTGTATTAGGATCATATGTAGCACCAGTTGGTGTATGTCCAACTATAGGACTTGAACCAACATTAACTTCAAATTGAGTAGCAGTAGAATTAGAAACTAATAACCACTTATTTCTAACTGGATCTGTAGATCTTGGATATACATGATTTGTACTATTATTATCCATAGTACATGTAAATGTAATCGCATTATCAGCAAATTTAACTTGCTCATTATTAGTGAATACTCTTGGAACAAATACTGCTCCAGAAGTAGCACTAACAAATGTATGAGGATCAGTATTTGTAGAAGGAGTTGTTGACAATACCTTTACAGTAATTGTCTTTGCTACTAAATCTACGGCAATAATATCTAAGAATGTGTTATACGCTGGATCAGCACCTCCACCAGCATTACCTGTTCCAGATGATCTAGGATATGACTTTTGAGCAGCAGTACCAGTAGCACCACCAAATCCACAACTAAAGGTAATTGAATTTGGTGCTAATTTAATTTTATCGTTAGTAGTTAGTGTATGAGTACCAATTGTTAACGTCATATTACCCGTTGTTGGGTTATATGTAGCATCACTAATATCATAATTTGTACCAGCACTAACAGTTAAAACACCTGTAGTGGCATTATAAGAAGCAGTATTAATATTCAAATCCTTTGCTGTTTCAATACCATGCTCTTCTGTTGTAAATAACAAATCTCCTGTTTCAGAATTATAATCTGCTTTTAAAGGTGTTAAATTCTGACCCATAAACGATCCAGTATATGCTGTAATCGCATCTGTATTAGCACTTATAAACTTATGGAGATAATTAATATCTGTAACACCAATAGAAACTGGTTCACGATATCCAGAACCTGGTGTCAACTCATCATAGAATCCATATACCTCACCACCCTTTAAGTAAATATGTGGAATACTATTAATACCAACATTAACTTGGAAACTTCTTTCAGAACTAACTCCGACCAATGGAAGTGATCTTTCATGATCTTGGAATATTGATGTAGTAACTCCAACATAGTTTAGAGATTGAACACAATCAGGAGTTGCTCCAACAAAGGTGTGTGCGTCTGTATTGGTAGGTGTTATTCCAAATAATACATTAACCTTGAAAGTATCATTAGTAACATCAGATATGTACATATATCTGTCATAAGCAGGATCAGTCTTTCTAGGATATGACTTTTCAGCAGCAGCACCAGAAGCACCACCAAATCCACAACTAAATGTGATTGATTCTTCTTTTAATTTAACTGAATCACCATTTGAAAGTCCATGTCCAACAATCTTTATCACCATATCACCTGTTGCTGGATCATATGTTGTACCAGTAATAGGTTGACCAATAGTGTATGTTGGGCAAGTAAAATGTAGACCCTCCAACTTAACAGTCTCTGGACTTTCTAAAGCAAATCCATGAACTGTATTAGTAGTAACAGTTATAATACCAGTTACAGCATCATAATGAGCAGTTTCAATACCAGATCCAACAGGTCCAACTGACGAAGCAATACTTACAATACTATCAATTACACCATTGGTATCTTTTGCTAAAACTCTAGCACCAACTAAAGGAGCATATCCAGTACCAGGAGTTGATCCCATAGAAACAATTAGACCACCTCTTGGTAACTGATTTTGGTTAATATCAAATTCAGATTGTATTAATTGACCATTTTCTGAGCTAATTCCAGTAAATGTTATACTTGATATTCCTGTAGTGGCATTTGCTTCAATTTCATAATTATTTCCTAAGTTGTTTAATGTTAATGGTGTTTGGAACACTCCATTAATGAACACAATTCCATTTCCAACACTAACACCAGTAGAAGTATTAGCACCACCAACAGTTAGTGAATATGTTCTACCAATACCAGTAAATGAATCTGAAATATCATCAAACACCATATTGGTATCATAATTTGATCTTAAGAAAGTTCTTCCATTATACTCTGCTTTAACATAAGGTAGGTTTGTAGCATTTCTTCTATTTCTACTATTTCCTTTTGGTGGTTCTAAGAACCAAGCAGTACTATCAACAATATTAAATGATCCTCTAAAGACTCTTACCTCGGCATTAGCACCATGTGATACAGCTTCTGAACCTAAAGATCCTCTTGCTACTAAAACTTCTGGTATATCACCTTCAATTGAATTAATAGCAGAGAAAGGAGTAGCACCTGTCAAAGTAGTGAATCCAACTTGCTCAACCTTCATATATTCATCATCAATTTTTAGTACATCCAGTGGTTGTACTGAACTAATTCCACTTATGGCAAATTGATCTTTATTGAATGTATTTCCAATACCAATATTATTAGTTAAAGAATGCTTTATAGAAGTATATGTAATTGGTTGCTGAACAATTCCATCAAGTCCAATAACAGTCTTACTCAAAACTTTGGTCATATTAAGTTTATGAGAATTACCAGATCCATTACTGGTTATCTCTATAGGATTACCATCCTCAATATATTCCTTTCTACTAAAGAGTTGGAAAGAATCAGAATCCTTAACTTTAACAAATACTTTAGATGGCATTGTAGTAACTAAATTACTATCAACATCTAATGTAGCAGCAATTCCTACAGAAACTGGAGGTACACCAATAAATGTAGATCCTGGAGAATATTCAATTTGCTCATTAGTGTTAAAGAAATGATCGGGTATTTTAAATGTAGTACCAGCACCAACACTCGTAACAATTCTAGTGGAGTCAGTTGGGTTAAACTTCTTACTGTATACTGGAATTCCTTGATATGTTAAATTGAAATTAACTTTATTACCTCTTGTACCGTTTATTCCATCATACGTGGATAATATAAGATCACTTGTTACAGGACCATATTGTAATGGATTTGGTTCATTAGCAAAATCATTAAATGTATTGAATATTTCATTATATGATTGAACTTCAACTAAACCAGTAACAGAAACATCTGGATAAAATACTAAATTTATACTATTTGCTGTAGTCTCAGATCCAAAAGTTCCTATTCCAGTTTGAGATCCAACATGTGGATACTGAACGGTAATCGCATCATTATTTTGGTCATGTAGAAGTATTGGTTGATGTATAGCAGATTCTGATCCAGTTCGTACTTTTACAATAGATCTAACAGTAGAATCAATATCTCTATCAATAGATGCTATAGTTACCCCTACACCAAGAGTTGTTGTATTATATGTTGATTCATACCTAGCAGTTCTTTCTGCCCCTGCTGGTTGCCCCTGAACGTTGTATCTAAAGGTTCCTATTCCAGCAGTAGTAGTTCCCAATCCAACAATATTAGCACTAATTATTAAATCAGAATTTCTTTCATTAATACAATCAAATTTGATTGTTCCACTATCATAACTAACAGTTAATATACCAACAGTTCCTTTATCAATAGAACTAAATGTTACATTTGATAAATCTGCGTATAACTGGGATATAGAAACATTTTGCCCATCAACATTAACAATTGCTTCAGTATAATCCAATTCACCAGTAACATTGTCCTTTGAAACAATACTAGCATGGAAAGCGTTACAATCTGTGTTAGTAAACTCTTTAATATTTGTAGTAGTAATTCCAATTGGAAGTGCTGGTCTTCCAATAGCATCACCTATAAATCCAAGTTGATTTGTAGATGCTACCGTTTGTGTCTGAGAAACAGCATTGCCTAAACTATCAGTAGTAGTTCCAGTAATAGGATCAACGATTTTAAGTTTGGCGGTATGGTCAGTTAAAATTGATTCTATTTCTGTTCTTTCAGTAACTCCTGGTCCTGATATAGTACTTCCCACAGAAATTATAGGAATAGTTTGTCCATTAGCATCTTTAATTTCTATTCCATTTATTCTCTTCTTAGTTGTTAAGTTAAAATCAGTAGTTGTTAAAACATCTCCAGATATACTACCAGTAAATGTAGTTCTACCAACAGCAACAGAAACATTTAATCCGATTAAATCAATAGATCCAACTTCCTGTATACCATTTGAAACAATATCAGTATTGAAAGAAGATTTTAAGATTTTAATATCATGATCTTTATTGAATTTTTCAGTTGGTGTAAATGTAAGAGTTTTTCTATTAAAGAAGTCAACTTCTGCTGCAAAATCACCCAACTTATGACTAGTAAAATCAGTTGTTTTTTCTAACAAGTAAGCATTATCAGTAGAAGATAGAACAACTAAATCACTAACTTGAACATCATAAGTATCTGGATCAACTACCTGTACAAAATAACGAGCATAATTAGCATTTATTTCTTCAATTTCTGTAAATAAATCTTGAGTTCCTTTACTTGAAAATCTACCACTAATATCATCATGTAATAAGACTCTATTGGTTTTACATTTAGTATAGTCTGTTAATTTTACATTTTGGAAGTCAATCGTTTTAGACTGGTTATCTCTAGGATAAAAATCAATACCAAGATCAAAATTATTAACAATATCAACTCTTCTTTCATTAACAACATCAAGAATTAAAGTCTGTACTGTAAAGAATGTATCACCAAGACCAACATTGGATACTTTTGAATTTATAATGGTGTCTGCGAAATTCTTAAGTCCTGATGGATGAACCAATCGATTAACAGGATCTACAAAATCTTCCCAAGTTTTTTCACTTTGAACTGAATATGAAAGATTTTGGAAATAATCATTGTCAGACAATACTTGGAAATCTTCACTTAGTTTACCAATGTTATCATTCCAACCAAGATTTTGTATACTTGAGAAATCTACATTAAATTTAGCTTTACTATCAAATATTCCAATGACAGTAGCAGAGGTTCCAGAACTCTCTCCAGATATCCTATCACCATCTTTTAGTGAATCAATACCTTGAATTTTAATATAATCGTCTCTATACTCCTTTACAACAATATCTTTTTTTACAAATGATCCAGATTCATTTACGAGAAGATTTTCACCTAAAGCAAATTTGGATCTTTGTTGGTTTGTTTCAAATACTGGATAATTCTTTCGGTTTACAATATTCGCATAACCCGATTGGTATGTTTTAGCAATTCCTGGATTGGTAGTTAATCCAACTAAATCAAATTCTAGAACATCTGGATTGGCTGATGAATATGATGAAACTTTAAAGAATCGATAATCATAATTAGAAGAATTATATCCATCACCAGAGGCAGTAGTAACTCCAGAAGCAGATGATTGTTGCGTTCCAATGCCAGCAGGATCATCTCCAAAGAGTTGAATACCTTCAACAAATATTTCATCATCAACATCAAATGGAGGTGTTACATACCCATTAATAGGAGTTTCCATAACACATCTGACAAGGGTTCCATCAGTAGTCATAGAAACTATGCCAATTCCATTTGAATTATTAATAGCAACAACTCTATGATTTACCGAATTTAAACCCTTTATGGGTGCTATAACATTTACACTAGAAATTGCTTGGAAAGGTGAGAAACACTCTAAAGAAGTAGTATCAACAACTTCTTTACTTTCTGGGTTGAATAATATTAAATTTGGTGGATTTAGATAATCAGAACCACCATCTACAACGGTAATATTCTCAATTATATCTAAATCATCAACTCTGACAATAGGTGGAACGTATGCTTCTGGTCTTAATGTTTTATCAGCAGAATATTCAAATCCAATATCAATAATTCTAAGATTATTAACTCTTCCGATAGAGGTTGATAACGCAACTACATTGGCATTTTCACCATTAACACTAGTAACTGAAGTAAATCCAGGTATACTCTTATAACTAAATCCTTCAGAAATTAATTTAATACTCTTAATAGCACCACTTACTGTCTCAGATTTACTAGAATACTCTAATAAGTCACATTGATCATGTTCATATTCTAAAACTTCAGGTAATGCTCTAGGGGAAATTTTAAAAGTCTCATCATCAACATCAAAAACTTTATATTCTCCACTATAAGAACTATCAACAAAATTAATTTCTGAGTAATTAGTAACATCCTTATCTGCTGTACTAATATATCCACCCTTCTCTAAAGCATAATACAACTTAGATGGAACAGCAGTTGAAAACCCAATTGATACCGCAGCACCAACTTGTGGACTTGATAAGAATGTACCTACACCGACTGTACCTACACCACTAACACTAAACGTACTTACTGAACTTTCAAAAGGACTATAAAGTGTAGCATTTTTAAATTCATTTTTAAATTCTTTATCATAGAAGAATTTAAGATTATATCCTATTAGTGAGCTATCCCCCATACCGAAAGTTAAGTTTGAGTTTTTAACTACTCTTATTGGTGGATTAATTAATGATAGACTATGATCAGATCCAGTAGATCCAAACTCAACTATTGTTGGGGAATCTTCTAAAGAATCACTTAGAGTTAAACATAGATTAATTGTGTTTGAATCAATTACATTTACATAATATGATACGGTTGATCCAGTACCAACAATAGGATCAGAACTCTTATAAAGAACTTTCTCTCCAGTTTTTAGTCCATGATTTGCTAATGTTAATTTATTATTAAGAATATCAACTTCTGTTCCAGAAAATCCTATAGAATTTATTAATAATTTAGAATGTGTCTCATCAACACTAACAGTTAATGGAGCAGTTGTTCCAAGTCCAACTACAATATTAGGAACAACTTCTAAATCAATAACATCACCAACACTCAATCCATGTGTTGTAGTATTTGCTAAACCTATTTGAGTAGTAACTGTAGATACGATTCTATCAATGTTACCAAGTAATTTTGTATGGTCGGATTGAATTAGATATTGATAATCATCGTCACCATCTCCATAGAAGAATAAACCACCTTCAGTTTTAGCAGATCCTACATTAGTAGCAAGTCCAATAGAATTTGGTCCTTTATCAATTACATATAACTCAGAAATAGCGGTTGTTTGATCTGGAATATAGAATTGATTTGAAGCATCATCATCTCTACTAACCAATAATGAACTAAGAGCAAGAGGTTTTGAGAACTTAATCTTTTGTCCTGATGTAAATGGATGATTTGGTAGATAAAGACTTTGTTGAGCAATATTTACTTGCTTAGTTGTTTCTCCAACAGAATAATTTCTAACAGATCCACTAGTAGTTCCTAATCCAACTGCTTGTCTTGGGTTAAGATAAACTAAATCGTCTAATTTAGATTCAAAATAATCAGAGTTGACGGGAATACTAATTCTATTATTCAATACATCTATACTTGATCCAAAGGTATGTGCTATACCAGTTCCAAATCTTTGAACTCTTATAATCTTCTCTACTTCATATAAATTTAATACCTTAAGAACTTCATCACCAACTCTTAAAGAACCACCAATAGAAACAGTATTTGGAATGATATTAACATATATGTCTTCAGTAATACCATTTGAGTTATTATTAAGAGACATGGATTTTCCTAATCCAATTATATCAGTACTGATACCAATCTTAAATGAATTGTTTAATTCATAATTTGCTTTACTTAAACCTGATACTAATACAGTATCTTCATCATTTAATTCTATACTTGGTAGATAATGTGCTGTAACCTCATTGGCACTATCCCAAACAAAAGTAGCATTTTCAAATTTAGTTAATTGTGTTTTAATGTTAGAAACACCAATACCAACTATTCTATCAACCTGACCTCTAGCACCACTGCCATTAGTACCTTCATTATTAAAAGTAGTAAAATCACCAACTTTATAACCTTTACCACCATCTAATACTTGAAAACTATCAACAACACCTTTAGTTACCGATTCAACAACAGATTTTTGACTAATAATTTCATTTGATTCTATTATAAAATCATTATCTGCAAACCTTTCATTAACTTTATACGGTAAAGTATTTCTAGAAAGATTTGTGTTATTAAAATCAAAAGATTGATCTAAATATTCATTTTCGGAAATAAATGGTAAACGATAGGATTTTCCTATAAAATATGGGTATACTGGTTTATTTGTATCATCTAAAGTTGCGAAATATGCATAAACACCATTAGGGAATTCTGGAGTTTTACAGAATCTACCATTATACTCATCTAAGTCACCACTACCATCAAACACATAATCTTTAATGAAGACACCATTTTCTTCGTTTGGTCTATCAAACCAACCAGTATCAATAGTATAACCAGATTTTAATCTCTTTACCTGACTAATATCATCAGGATCAGAATATCCAAATGCTCCATATATTGGATTACCATCATACGCCCATCCAATTAAAGGTGAATGAGTTCCAATTCCAGTATTTGCATCTACTCCAGAATCATTGAAAGACTCTCTTAATTCTTGATAATATGTGTTTACAGAATATTCTAAGTCACTATCACCCACTGGTTCTAAATGTATATCATTTTCCCTCTTAATACTATCAATCTCTAATTCTCTTACTCTAGCATTCAATACAGCATTTTTACCTCTAGGTTCTACATAAACATTTGTCCCTGTACTAGAATAACCAATTCCTGTATTAATAACACTAATATCAAGTAATCTACCATTAGAAATTATTGGTTTTAATATAGCTCCACTACCTTCTGTAGATTCTATTTTTAAAATGGGCAATGAATTATATTGCTCACCTTTATTTTTTACAATAACATCAATAAGTCTTCCACGGTCTACTACAGTATCTACTTCAGCACCTTTACCATTTTCAATCTTAACTGATGGTGATGATCTATGATTAATAATAGTAGATCCGTAATTACAACCTTGATCATAAGTATAGGTTCCTACAATTTCACCAGTAACTATTGGTGTAAGTTTACCATCAAATGATCCACCAATCTCATTATCAAAAATAGCATTTACTTTTATTTCAATATCTGGGTATTTAAATATCTGGTATCCAGTTCCTTGTGATTTTAAATTAACATATTTTAATCTATCAGAATCTACTTTTGATAAAGGTTCTGATCCAATTCCAGCATTTGTCAATCTAAATGAATCATCATCAACTTTTAACGCATGATAAAAATTAGTAGTTGATGTTATTCCAGTAGATACTTCTAATCCTTCAATAGGAGTCCCATCAGTCAAATATTCAACAACATCACCTGTTCTAAATCCATGATTTTTATAGTTAATAGTATCAAAGGAAGTAGAAATACCTGAAGGTAATACTGGTAATTTTCTATATTGGAAATCTTCACCAGGATTTAATACTTTAACAGACCTTAATGTATTTTTAGATTCTGTTCTAAATTTATGGAAACCAGCAGCAGAAGTTGCTGTAGAAAATCCTATTGTATTAATACCTGTTACACCAAATAAAGCATCATCAGGTCTTTTAAATAAATAAATTCTTTTTGGATTAATAACCCTAACAAAATATGGTGATCCATTTACAAGATATTCTGTTACTGTTGTACTTGCATCTTTAAATGGAGTTATTCCGATTGGATTTTGACCATTATTGTTATAATATACTTTTTGACCATTTACAAAACTATGCTCAGTTGTAAATGTAATTGTTTCTTCTTGTATGTCAAGTCCACCACTAAAAAATATATCCCTACTATTAAATTCAACTTCTCTAAATCTTGGACCAGTTACTGGTTCTAAGAAACAATTTTTACCATTACCACCACTTAAAGTTACTGATAATACTTTAGAAACGTCAAACTCTTGAGGTTCTACTAATATTTCCTTTACATTACCTTTAATTATTGGTTCAACTTTAGCAGTTGTACCAATGCCAACAACACCTTCAACTACAACTTTTGGTGGGTTGACAATATCATATCCAGTACCCGTATTATATACTTCAGTTTCTTCAATTGTACCGTAAGAAACAGTATCTACTGAAGCATTACACCTTATCTGAGTACCATCTATTAATAATCCAATATTTTTTGCTGGTTTTTCATTTTTTGATGTAATTTTTAAATCCTGTATAAGTGGGAATTTTCTTAAAATAGGATTTTTTACAATTTTTTTATTATATTGATCATTAATCGTAAAAGTATGTGTTGCTATTATCGCAGCAGATGGTTGTGATTGTTGAGCAGGTGTACTAATAAGTATTGACTGATCGGTTTCTATAGCATTAATACTAGAATATAATTTTATTGACTTTTTATCATCTAATACTCTAACAAAATATGATTCACCTTCTGTTAAACCATTGAAAGACTGTGAAGAGTCTGATGACGTATAAACTACAGAATCTCCTGTAAAGAATTTAGTTTCAGTAGCAAATTTAATTGTAGATATACCAGCAATTTTATCTACTGGAAGACCTGTTCCTTGCTGTGAAGAACTAACAGGTGTTACATCAATTTGTCTGCTTGGTAATGAGTTAGAAGCAACATAACCAAACTTATCACTATCAACGTATACGTTTAAAATATCAGATAAAACATTTCCAGTTCCATCTACGTTTTGATAACTATCAGATAAAGCAATTCCAACTGTATTGTTAGAATTATACGTTGCTTTTTGTAGATTTCTTCTTACATCATAATCAGCAAAAGCATTTGGTTCATTGGCTATAAAGTTAAGTCCATCAGCAGTAAATGAATAATCAGAATCAATTCTTTTAACAATACCACCACCAACTCTTTTATTTGATTTTCTGCGAGTTATATCAAAACTATCACCAATCTTTAAACTAGACTTATCAATTTTACTTGATAATATAAAAGTATTATTATTGGTAATATCATTAGATATTTGATATCTAGAACTAGTATTATAAATCCAAGAATTAGCAAATATCTCTTTATATGACTGTGTTCTATCTGGGTTTGATATAACTTCACCAACATTCTTTACTAATATTTCTTGACCTTCAGTAATAAGAGATATATCAGATTCTGGTACAAATTCAGCAATTACACCAGTTATTCTTAATTCAACTTTCTTGGATAAATCACCATCCTCATAACCAAATATAGTTTCATCTGCTCTTACATCTGTAGCAATTCCTATATTACCAGTTATACCACTACAACCAAAGAATTGATTAATTGTCTTAGATTGATATGTAACTGTTTGTTTATTTGAATTTATATCTTCTACAATAAAAGTACCACTTTCACTAAAACCAATGGTAGTATCAACTGGAACTATCGTAGACCCTGCTGTAATGTCCTCTAACACCTTTGATTTACCAGGTATGGTAAATATTCCCTGTATAAGATCCCTATCACTAAAACCAACGAATAAAGAGACTTTATAATAAGTTTTAGTATCTCTTGTAATAATTTCTACTTCTGATACTGAAGCATTTGTTTCTAAATCTGTTGATTTAAATATTGTTTGTCCTACTAAATTAGATGGATCTCCACTAATTCCTTCTGCTACTACAACTTCTCTACGAATATATTCAGCACTTGATGGTTTTACTAAACGACTTTCTAAATCTATTACATTTGCTTCTACACCAAATAATACTTTGAAAAGAATCTTTATAGACTCTGCAATTCCTTTTGATTGGTAGAAAGATCTAGCAGACTTAATGAAATTACCAACATCCAATTCTTCAGTAAAAGTATTATCTTCTAAACCAGGTAAGAATGTTTTCTTTAATTTCCTGTAAAATTCTTGTAAGAATAGAACACTTAAATTAGTAACAATAGAACTTGTTGTATGAGAAGCAGCATTAGTTTCTTCAAATACTAGATTTTCTTTGTTTACTGTTTCTATTGATTTTGATATACCAACTTTATAACCAGTTACACCACTAAATCCACGAATACATCCAGTAAATGTAGTATCAGTCTTTCCAGTATAAGTGATGATTTCATTATCAATTTTTAATAATCCATAAGAATGTGGAAATCCTTCAGTAGAATCTACAACAATTGTAGTGTCTGTAATTGATACGTCAGAATTTAAAGTTGTTTTTCCTACTACAACTTCAGGTATAAGGTTATCAACCTTCATGTAACGATCAAGATTACTTAGTAAATCTTGACTTGCTCCTTGATATTCTTGAGAAATATAATATTGTTTAAAAAATTCAACAGATTGAGGAAAATCAGACACCAAATATTCTGGCAACTGACTCTCTATGATTCTATTGACCTGTACTCTCTTCTCGAATTCTAAACTCATATCTATTTCCTTTCTAGATCTCCATTAGAGTAACTTGAACTGTAGTAATCTCTTGTAAATACAACGCCAGAAACATCTTCACCCGAAGCAATTACGTCCTTAAGCATATTTATCGAACTATTTGAAACGTCAAAACTTAGGTATAAATCCTTCAATCCAACAACATCATTAGATTCTGGGAATGCTTGTATCTCAATTAAATTATTAGCAGCAACAGTAGATGTAATATTAATGGTATTGATGATTATTTCACCTTTGGCATAATCAACTATACCCACATCTTTTGCTACAATCTTCAATTCTTCTTTATCATCTTTAGAAACAATACAAATAACACCCTTTCCACTTCCATCTAACTTACCTTTGTCGTCAGTATTTGGTATATCAGTGAAATATACTAGTTTTGACCAACCAGATATTTTAAAAGCACTACTTTTTATATTGTATCCTGCCTGATTAATATGGAATTGATTACCAAAACACAATTCATATTGGGCAAATTGGTTTAAAAGTGCCTTCATATCTCTTCTAATCTTCACTTTTGTGATATTAGAGGTTATAGATTCATCAACTCTATCAATTAATTGATTAATTTTACTAAATTTAAATCTACCACCAAATTTATTCATATCAACTGTATTTGAATAAGTTAATAATGAACTGAGAATGGTGGTTTTAAGTCCACTTATATTACTAACTGATGATGTATTGTAGTAAACATTTGAATCAATCTCTACATATAGGATTTTAAGATCAACAATGTCAGAATCAATACCAGCAATAGAGTAATTTTTTAATTTATTCTTTATCAGTTGCTTATCAAAATCGGAAACAAAAGTACCATTTTTTGGTTTAATACTAATTTTAACTTTTCCAAACTGTGGTGGGTCTAATTCTTCTCCACCAATAACAGCAATAGACTCTGTAGCAGGGTAAATTGACTTAATTATTGCCTCGTAATCTCTTGATGTAACCGCCCTATACTGTGCGGAATACATTCTAGGAGCCAAATACTTAATAGATGATAAATCTTCATGCTCAGACCCGTTTGAAGCACTCTGAGTAGTTGTTATATTAACAACACTTGATGGTCTAACAAGAGCACCAGTATCAGTTCTGAAAAACGATCCTTGAAAATCAAAACTGGCAGCACCATTACTGTCAGGACCATTAGTAACTAAGTATTCTGCAGTAATTATTTGACCATCTTCTAATTTTTTTCCAAATAAATCATCACCAAATAGTATTTCAATTCTTTCATCTTGTATCTCTTGTACCAAATATATCTTAGAATTCTTATTTAAATTAAGTATATTGTCAACTCTGGAATATTCAGAACCAAGAGTACTACTAGTATCAGATACGTTAATAATAATCGTTGATGTATCAATATTTGAGTTATCTAATATGTACTTTACACTAGATTTTGTATCTGCTACGTATTGATTTCTAACATATGTTCCTTGGTGGATTGTTATATTAAAATCCGCTACTCTATTTCCAGATGAATTGGTATAAACTCTCTCTGTGACTGGTCTTATTATCGAAAATCTATAAGAAGTATCATTTGCTGCTCCAATACAAACCAAACCAGGGTTTAATGTGATCTGAGAGATCTCATGATTATCATCTTTTATCTGAACTTGGAAACTTATCTCTGCTTGTGCACAAGTTTTTGATCTAGGAACATACCCAATGTTTCTTGCCAATGAAACTACATTTTCTCTGATTACAGCAGAGTCTAAAAACACCTCATTTGTTGCTAAATTAGCGTTAAATGCGTTAATATACGTATTATATGCTAAAGTATCAATTAAAACCGAAAAATTAGACCCCTCAAAGTCAAAATCAGTGAAATTTGAGTTTGATCTAAGGTAATTTTTAATTTCTGCCTTAATTTGAGTAAAATCAAGGTTTGTAAATTGAGTATATGGCATTATTTTACCTAGTTGGTTCTAAAATAAAGGAAAATGATAGTCTTGGTATAGGTAATCCCACAACATCAAAGAAAACTGTTACTTCAAAAGTGTTAAGATCAGGTTTTCCTATAACATCACATTCAATATTCTCAACTCTTGGTTCAAAATTGTTGATTGATGTTATAATTTGATCTTTTATTACAGTTAAAGTAGTGTTTGAGAAGTTTTCAAATAAAGATTCTCTTACATTTGACCCTAAAATTGGGTTAAAAAACCTTTCAGTAGGTATTGTTTCAACTATATTCCTTACAGACCTAACAATAGCACGATCATTCATTAAAATAGGTAAATCTTTCGTCACAGGATGTGGTGTGAAAGAAAAACTTATATCTTTAAATGCTCTAGACCTACTTTGAACTGACATCTAAATGGTATATTTAGTATTATCTCTCTTTATTTATACCTATTCTTTAAAACTATGTGAATTTTTTGGAAATTCTTCAATCCAAGAGGTAATTATGTATTTTGACCCACCAATTGGAGGATTTCCACGATGCGTCCAAGGCCAACTACAAGGAAAAATAATAAACTTACCTTCTTTAGGGGTTATTCTAGTCTGTTGATATAAAAATTCCGTCTCACCATTTTCAAAATCATCATTTAAGTATATCATTACTACTAATTGACGGAAAGATGTATACGAATCTAAACTATCACCATCATAATGCCATTGGTGAAATCCTTCAGATGGATTAGTTTTTTGTATTTTACATGTTTTATGCTCAAAATCCCTTGTTTTTAATACATCATAGGTATTCATATAATGTTTTAATGCTTCACATGAAAGTAAATTCCAATCATTGTAGATGTTAAACATGATATTATCATGAATACAATTATGAACATAGATTGAACTATCTTTCATACTAAGTGGATTTAATCGAGGTTGAATCATTCCACCAGTTTCAGTCATTCTTTCAAAATGATCAATATATTGCTTACAATCTATATTGCATTGATATTCTGATATAAAGTTACCATGATCTATATGGTTACTAATAAAGGGAGATTCATTCATCTCCCTTGCCCCCTAGATCTTTTCTTTGCTCTATTACGAGAAGTAGCGGAATACTTTGTATGTTTACCTTGTCCTTGACGAGTCTTTTTTGGTATTGCCTCTACAAATACATTTCCACCAAGTCCTTTTTTAATTGCCATAATTAGTCTTCAATAAATTCAGTTTTAATATCAGTTGGATGAGGCACTCCACTTATATAAAAGTCTTGTGCCAAATCCTCTATCTTGTTAAAATACTCATCTTGAGAGAGATTCTCGTAAGCAACCTTGCCGTCAATAAGAATATTATAACGAGTCATTAGATCACCCTAGTCTTCTCATGACCTACACGAACACGAGGATCGCACCAGATCTCAAACCCTGCCTCCTTCGCATCTAGACAGAATGATACATCTTCTCCACACATATCTTGTACTTCACCACTTTCAAAGACTTGCATCTTTGGAGCAAACCAAGGATAAGGCATTTGCTCATGCTCGAATACACCATTCTTAATTAATAACCATCCGAACCCTGTATAATCCACGGTAAATGGTTTCTTTCTTTTCGAGATACTTTCGAGGGTTTCGTGATTCATTACTCCACCGTTAGTTCTGAAGTCATCCTCTTCTAACCAGTGTGCTACCGAGGTGGTTTTGCCGTCTTCTGTACAATACCAACCAGCAGCGAGATCCTTATCCATTAATAGCACTTGCCAGAACTTCTCTGTGTTGAATACTATGTCACTATCGATCCATAACTGATAATCATATTGTAACTTGCCGTCCCAAGGTTTTTGATTTGGTCCTCTTAAGACGTTTGCTCCGAGGCACTTGCACCGAGCGAAGTTGACCATTGACGAATAATCTTGGGAGATCTGTATCGAAGCCTGTGCTTGGACAAGATCAAAGCATAACTGTACAAAACTTTTCAAAAATGTGTATGAGACTCCTCTACCAGGTAAACAGAATACTACTGTTTTACCTTTCACGAGTTCTTTTGCTTTATCAAAATCCCAGTCTGGTTCTTTTTTTACCACAGGGGATTTCGCTTTAACTGTAAATCCTTTTGCCATAACCTACGTAATGTTATACCTTTATTATATCCCATTATGTAGGTTACGTCAACTTAAATATACGTTACGGATAACAGTAACCTTTCCTTGGTATTAGTGGGTGTTGAGCTACTGTGAGGAATTGACCCGTCAAAAAGCAACAACCGATTTTTCACACTTTCAACTCTTTCACCTGTTTCAAAATCAGTAAACCCATCATTACTATTCATATAGATTAATGCTGTATTACAATTAGTTGTATGATCTACATGTCTATCGTGTATATACTGTTCTCCCTGATTGACAAACATCAATACCCTTGCCCTATGTAAAAACTGTACATTCAGAGATTGAAACAGATACAGGAAGTCATCATAGAAGGGACTTTCTATTTTATTCCTATAAAACAAACTATGAACGAAATAATAATGATTTAAATCTTCTTCAGGATCTTCTGTTATATTTGCTACCCTATTCTGAAACATCCAAGGAAACGTTGTAGATGTTATCAGTTCATTTATATGTTCGTAATATTCTTCTTGTAAAAAATTTTCAGTAACTTGCATCTTCTGTTATACTATCATCAAGTTCAACTTTTTCATATTCTATCTCATTTGTATAGTATGAATGATATAACCTACCCCATATAATATTAAACTCATAATCATCAAGATCCTTGAAGAGACACTCTCCTCTTAAGTATATGTGATACGTACTAGTCTTCTGTAATGATAAGTTCATCGCCATCTGTTTTAAAAGTTACTTCTGTATCTTCATACCATCCTTGGTCATTAACAACCCATTCTGGTAATCTTATAAGATATTCTCCTGTTACTGTATCAACTTCAATGGGGCGTTTTTCATCTGGGATATTTTTTTGCATACTGTGGATTATGATTTTCCATTATATATCACTTTTGAAATATTAGCAAGTGACCCTGTGGGCATTTTTTAACAGCGAAAAAAAATTTGAGTTCCATTGTAATATTGTTCTCGCTTCCGTAACACTTTGTAGGTTAGGGTCTCTATCCTTTTTTAGGGCGACGGGGGGGCGAACCCCCCGAAGGGGGGACACTGCGAAAACTGTCATACGTCTACTAACTGGTAGTCGTTGGGGGTTGACACGCCTGACCATTAAGGCACTCCGCTAACTGTTATCCCCCAATACGTCTACCATTTGAAGGCGTTGCCGTATTTGTTGTAGTTATACTTCAGTCTAAGACCTCTGTAAATACGTGCTGCCCACTCCTGTGGTGTCTCTTGGATCTCAGCAATTAACTCATTCATCTCCTCAAGATTTGCCTCTCCCCAGTCTGCCCCGTCTTGGGTTGCGTCGTTCTCCATGCCTACCATGTAAAGAACTTCATGAAGAAATTCCTTATAGTCTACGCACTCTTTGGCGATGTCGTATAACCATTGATCATTATTGATCCATAAGGCACAGTTCCATGTAGTCCAGTCTGCCCATCCGTTGTAAGTTTGATCAGTCATGATGCTGGTTCCTTTGTTTGGTATACGTTAATTGTACCAGATAATAGGGGGAATGAAACCCCCCAAATCTGTAGAAATGATTAAAACCGTGTGTCACCATTACAAGCGATTAGTTCGGCATCTAAATTGGTATAATGAAAAAAATCAGTTTCTTTTGACCGTAGAATAGACCTCCTACTCTTTGGTAGAAATGCTTCTGCCTCTTCCAATGTGTCAGCAGTGATTTTAATCTCTCTATCCTCTGAAGGTAGATAGAAAGTGTATTCAATAGGATCTGAGAAGTTTTTCATTAGTAGGCAACTCCTAAACGCTCACGACGGTCTAATTCGTTTTCGTCTGTGCCTTTTACTTTCTCAAGTGTTAGAAGTGCTTGGTGAATTGCTTCTACTTGCTCTTTGGCGTTGTAGCATGGTGGATAGTCAAAGTCCCACTCACTCACAGGCACTTCACAGTCAGAGTCAAAACCGCCTAACCTATAGGTAGGGGCAGACATAAACTCACCATCAATGTCTATCCAAAAGGTATGTCCTAATAGACCTGATTCAATACGGTTGATCATTTTTCAAGATCGGATTCAGTACTCCTTTAATATATCATGGATAAATCAAAAATAGGGGAATGAAACATTAAGAAAGTACAAAGGATGAAATGTTAAGAAATCCTGTAAGGTGGTTGCGTGTTGGTTGTGCGGATGTATAATAAGAATAACAAGAGGAAGGTAGCAGCAAAGTCGCTGCTTGATCAACGCTCGTCACTCACCCTGCCATAAAAAAAAAAAAATAAAATAAAGCGGAAGGTTAGAAACCTTCCATTATATCCTCCCTAACCTGACATTCGTGTAGGTCGTTTAATGTTGCTAGGCAGTTGTTGACCATACGTCTTATAACCTGTCTGGTCGGTGTGCTTGCGTAATCCTCAGTAAATGGAGCATACTCCTTTATGATACGATTAACGCAGATGCTAACGTCGGATGTACCGATTTCTTCAACATCGGTAAACATAAAGTCAACA
>VTLG01007600.1_pt1 | contig 41128 bp, 58 predicted proteins | sample 4694571 | NCBI WGS metagenome assembly VTLG01 (sample SAMN12604809, study PRJNA352737) | marine metagenome | biome: ENVO:00000447; feature: ENVO:00000209|ENVO:00000569|ENVO:01000036; material: ENVO:00002151; isolation source: viral sequences binned using virsorter ...
GTCAGGAGCTTACATGCAGTTTGGTTACTTAAGATCAGATGATCCTAACTACGCTCAGAAGCTTCTGACTAGGGAAATGCGGGCAGGTTTTATAGGAATGAATCCTAGAAAACATGAAGGATACATGAATTCAATTAAGAAATATTTTGCAATGGGGAGAGGTGCTTGGGATAGGTATCAGAACTGGGGGGACAAAGCAGAGAATGCTAACAGGGCTTGGGTTTATAAAACTCATCTGGATAAGGGTGACAGCCAGACTAAAGCAGCCTTTGAAGCTAAGGATGTGCATGACTTTACCCTGCATGGTGGTGCAAGGTGGGTTAATTTAATAACATCCATTACTCCGTTTGCAAATGCCATGCTTCAAGGTAAGTATAAGATGGGACGTTCACTAATGAAGAACCCTAAGCCTGTTGTAATTGTATCAACGGCTATTACAATTGCTTCATTGGCTGAATACTTTATGTATGAGGATAACGAGGAGTGGCAAAGGAGGCAGGATTGGGATAAGGATGGATTCTGGTGGATAAAGATACCCGGTACTGATATGCATTACAGGATGCCGAAGCCACATGAGCTTAGTATAGTAGCCAACCTTGCATGGCGTGGGGTGGAGATGGCAAGAAGTAAAGATCCTATTAATGGTGAACTGTTTGCAAGTGCACTTAAGTCTGTTCTTGTTAGGGAATTTAATATGTCCCTTATCCCTCAGGTAGCCAGACCTTTCGTAGAGGTGGGTTTCAATGAGAACTTCTTCTTTGACAGGCCCATAGAACCATATCGCTTTAAGAACTTAACTGCCAAGGAGAAGCGTGACATATATACTTCCGAGACAATGATCAGAATGTCGGAAGCATTCGACTGGGCAGGAGTGGAGGTATCTCCCATGCAGTTGTCACACATAGTTAATGGTTACTTTGGCTGGGTTGGAGAGATGGCTGTATTTCATGCAGACTTGGTAGTCTCAAAGGACAGGGACTTTCCTGTACGTCCTGCATCAAAGGTAATGGAGCATCCAATATTAAGAAGGGCGTTTCAGACATCGCCTATCCGCAACACGAGACAAGGTACTAGATTTTATGAACGAATGCAGGATATAGATCAAGCGTATAATGATTTGCAACTATCAAAGAAGTTAGAAGATTGGGATAGGTATAAAGAAATATATGAAGAGAAAAAGGATTTATTAAAATGGCGGGACTTCATTAAAAAGAAGCAACGTATATTTAATGAGTTGAATAAACGCATACGTGTAATACGTTTTGATAGGTCAATGAGTCCTGAGAATAAAAGAATTAGAATGGATCAATTATATGCAATGAGGAACCAGATTATGGATAGAATAGCAGAATCACCTGCTCTTAGGTAGATTTATGTACTCAGATCGCTCTGTATGACAATATTATGGGGTGGTTGGTGTCTTAGGTAGGGTTAAATTAGGCGAGTCTTTATGATACCTGACTAGGCAAGCAACCGCAACATTAGGTTCGTCCACACACCTTCTATGCTTCACAGAAGAAAACACATGAATGCTTTTCCGCCCTGACCTAGCACTATAGGTATATACCTGTGGAACAGTCTAGCGGAGTCATCCATGCTAGGGGAAAAACAAAAACCTAGCTATGAATGCAGGGCATTCTGATTCGCTTGCTTGCCGTCAATCAGATTCAATAAATGTAAATGGTTTATATGCATATGGATCTGTCAGATAGGTCTTCTCCGGTTTAGGTGACCTTTCCTCTGTCAGTTCCGCAGGCATAGCCTGTTGCTCATCCATGAGCTTTGGTGTTTCTATCACTGAAACACAGGCATCTGCTACGACCTTGGATACGGCTTCACCTGACTTGGCAGCTCTTTCTCTGAATATTTTTAGTGCACTTTCAGGGAGCCGTATCGTTATGTTAGACTTCTTATCTTCCATATTAATATGGTATGTCGTCCTTCTCGATGTTATCTTTAGACTTAGTAGATATTTGTACAATTTTCTGAGCCTTTATAAAGGCCGCAGGATTTTCACCTTCTTCCTTGGGTGTAAAATAGTCAAGTGTCCCCTCAACCAGAATGGTTGTACCCTTGGTTAACTTGTTTAATTTTTCTGCTTGGTAACCATAGGCCATGACCTTGTGCCAAGATGTCTTCTCCTGCCACTCATCAGTGTCCTTATCTTTCCATGATTCGTTAGTTGCTATACTTACGTAGGTTGAGTTTTCCTTTACACTAGGATCGGCTCCCATGTTTCCAATTAGTACTGTCTTATTATAACTAGGCATTTTTTACTCCATTAATAGGTTAGTTATTTTGGTGTCAAGCACCAAGGAGATCTCAAAGAGTCTCCGTAGGGAAGGGTCGGCACGGCCTGCCCTCCAGTTATAGACACTCATCCGTACCACACCTAGTTTATCTGCTAGATGTGCAGAACTCATGCCTTTCTTGTTCATTAGATTCCTAAGATTTTTAGGAAAGCTGTTGAGTTTGTATGTTCCATCCATAGAACAACCTCATTTAGGTAGGAAATAATAATATATTTATTTTAAAATAAATAATAAATAAAATAAATTATTTATATATTTCTATTATATAATTATTCCATTCATTATGAAAAGAAATGTATGAATAGATTATGTATAACAGGATAGCTATTCTAAGAACAGCCACTTGTTTCACCACATGTTACACACTTTAAGCAAGATCCATTCCTGACTAGCGTGAACAGGTTGCATGACGTACATGCTTCTCCCTCATATCCTTTGGTCTTTGCTTCTGCTACCACTTTTCTGTCCCAAGACTTTGTCGTCTGCCTTGTTTCTGGTTCCACTAGAACGACATCCTGTTCTTCAACTGGAAGTGGCAGTCCGTCTATCTCAGGGATATACTTCTCAGTCTTTTTATCTATAATCTGGGCAGGTGGTACGTGAGCCAGATCATCCCTGTCGTCATACCTTACAGCCAGTTCCCTGAAGATATAATCCAGAGGTGACGTACTCATCTTGATAAACTCACTACCCTCTACCATACCTGCCGGTTCAAACTTTGTGAACGTGAATGCTTCAACGTATTTACCAAGAGGTACACCATGCTGTAACCCAAGTGACACTGCGATTGCAAAGCAATTCATTATACCACCGAGAGTAGCACCTTCCTTATTCATATCAAGGAATATCTCTCCGAGAGAACCATCCTTGTACTCACCTGTATGCAGGTATATCTTATGCCCACCGATACGAGCCTTCTGTGTGAAGCCAAGCCTTCGGTTAGGTAATTTTTCTCTATCACCGTTCATCATCCCCCTTTGCTTTTAGTTCATATATTTGATCTTTAACTATGTTCTTGCCACCATCAAAATCCATAGTAGCAATACCTGTTTGTCCACCTCTGGCCTTGGCAATAACGACATCCAGTTCACCCTTGTGTTCGGATGCCCTGTTATATACTTCGTCACGATATAGCATTATAATATTATGTGCTACACGTTCCAGTGCCCCACTCTCCCCCAAATCTGAGGGTAGTGGTATCTTAGATGAACGCTTCTCAACCTCCCTGTTGAGCTGGCATACTGCTAATACAGCAAGGCTATTACGCTGTGCCATATTACGAAGACGCTTAACATAATCTCCCATTGCTTCTGTCAGGGAGATATGGGATCTCCTGTCATCGAACACCAACTCATGAAGGTGGTCAATGATTATATATTTATATCCTTCATTGATACCCCAGTTGATAGACCTCATTACTTCAGAAGGTGTACTGGACTCATCATCAATTGCCAAGTTTGTATCCCAGCCTTCATGGTATTTGCTCAATGTTCCCAACAAGCCGTCCCAATCAGACTGTTCCAAAGAGAACCCCTCCAGAATCTTATTGAAATGGATACCACTTGTATGACTCAGCATCTTCTGGGCAATCTCACTTCGATCCATCTCAATAGAGATAAACAAAGTCTTAACTCCCCTGCGGGCAGCATCTGCAGCCAAAGCTACAGCAAATGTAGTCTTCCCCATAGCAGGTCGTGCCCCCAATAAGGACAGACTGCCATAACGGAAACCCTTTATGAATCTTCCGAGAGAATCGAAGGCCATCGGGACGAACAATTCATCCAACCCAACAGGGCCACGTTCTGCTCTAAGTTCTATTTGATTTGTTTCTTCCCGTGCTATATCGAGGAAAGAATTAAAGGGCTTGGATGTTAGGCGTTCAGTTTCACGAAGGTTCTCACCCAGTGTTTCAACAACTGAAGTTACATCCGCACCATCTTTCATCTTATCAGCAGACTTCCTTGTCTCGCTAACTGCAAATTGCTTGCGATAATTGTTAACGATTATATCTGTATAGTCCTGATATGATGATGCCTTTACTTCTGTAGTAGTGATCTCAGAGAGACAAGTATATAGAACTGTCTCATCATCAAACACTTCATTGGCTTTTTTATCGGACTTAATATACTCGGATAATGTTACCGAATCAACAAGCTTATTATTATCTTTAAGCTTGATACATGCCTTATAAATTTCAGCATTCTTCCTGCCGGTAAACATCTTATCTGATATTGATGTCCGTATTACCGGAACCATGTCCGGATACTTAATGCACAGTGCAAGCAGCGAGGTTTCAGGATTTATCATGCACCTCCTCCTGCCGCAAGGTTCTGCGTCTTGCTAATGATGACATCTCAATAGGCTTGGCATCATATGTACCTTCGCACAGCATACCAGACTCGATTCCCTGTTTCGCTAAGACACAGTATGTATCAGTAAAGCTCTTCTTCTGGAAGTTCAGTTCGTTACCAGTAAGACTCCCTAAGAAGTTTAATCCGCCTAATCTCCTGACTGACTCAGCAAGAATAGTGTCTTCAAAGTTTACTGGACGACCCGGATGAGCTTTTAATACTTGGAACAACTGGTTCCATGCCATCAGTGCATCGTCATATAAGTCCTTATGCAATGCTTCAAAGAACTCAGCAGGTACTGGCATACCTGATTTGACTCTGGTTGATATAAGATTTTGGAATCCTATACGCAGGTCATCATGACTGCATCCACCCAGAGACTTTTGCCATATACCAATCAGGAATTTATCACCATCATCACGCCTTTTCCCATATGCTTCCATGAGATTGATGACTATATCCTGTATCATCTTCTCTTGTTCTGACATTCTGCTCCTCCATGTTTGAGATTAAGTTATCACGATGTGAGGATGGGCTAGAATTTATCTTCAACATCTCATATGCCTTGATGTACTTACAATCAGTGGCATTAGGATGTTTGTATACTAGGTTACCCATGTCCTTGCATCGCATTTTATATTTATCACCTGTTTTATTGAACTGATCCAGTTGGTTGGCTAGGAATTCAATGACACTTTCATATGTAGCCATGTCAAATTCATTACCTGCAGGTTTGAGTGCCAATACTTTCTGAGCACCCTTAATCCATCGTTGCTTTTCTTCAGCAGTATGTGGCTTAAACTCCTGCCCATGAACACGAAGATTAATATCAGTAAACTTTTTAATCAATGTATCATGGTCATCTGTAACCTGAACAGGCTCAGGTTTCTTGACTGGTTTAAGGAAGAGCTTGCTCTCAAAGTTAAGCATATATAACTTAGCCAGCTTCTTCCCACTCTCCTCACTATCGAGTCGTTGCAGGGATTTAATGTGCCCTGCCTTCTCCAGCCTTTCCAATCGTTTCTTGACTACCTTGTATGTTTGCAACAGGAAGTCAGACAGTTCTTGTACTGATACAATAGAACCACCTTCGTTCCCCGGATGATCAAGGATAAAATACATTAGCAATGAACATGCCAGTGGATCTTGAAGAAGATCTCCACTTATACTATCACTAACACCCAAGTTATTATTAATTTTTATCATGAACCTCCCTTAAGATTAGCTGATTCAGCATTATCCTCAGACCTTTTGAATGCGGCAAAGGATTCTTTGATACAGCCATACAAGGTTTTATATACATCCTTCTTGTATGTCCAGTTGTCGCTCCACTCACGACCTTCCTCTGCTAAAGCCTTAGCATCCTTAGCATTCTTTAACGTGGATACCCTTCTGTTTAAATCAACTAAGTATTTCTCCTCTTTCTCTTCTATTTCTTCTGGAGTTTCACTATCGGCATTAATAACTTCTGGTAAAGGTTTTGCTGACCCAGTGGTATTAACTTTCTTACCAACGATTCCATTCCTCATTTCCTGAGTGGCATCCTTCGTGAGTAAATCATTGTCTGGTTTTTCAACCACATCATCTAGCTCCAGTACTATTTTCTGTTCACCACCTTTTGGTGGATCAACTTCATCAGCTTTATCCTTATAGTTTTTAAGTTGTACCTCCTTCATCTCTGCCTCCTTATCCTTGGCATTTTGTACCTCAAATGCAGAAGCAATACCATACTCAGTACCAATTCCTAGAGTACCTAGAGCACGACCAATGGCAGAAGTCTCACAGTTTTCCACGAATGAAGTCATGTTCACCCGTGATTTCTTATCGGCTTGAAATTCATGAGCATGACCAGTAGATCTTACTCTACCTTTCTCATCCTCAACCCATGCCTTTATAATAACTACACCTGTTTCCAGATCAACTTGCTCAATTGAAGTTAATATAGCCCAATCAGGATGCAATTCCCAGAAGGACATGATACGTTCACTTACATCAACGTAATCCTTCTGTCCTATCTTTGTTGTTTTAATTTTTCTCATGTATATCTCCTAAGATATTATGTTAAATCTATTGTATGGTTCTTCAGATTCATCTACGAGATGATCCAGTTTTAACTCCTTTAGTTTCTTTACAAGGATATGTTTCTTAAAGGAAGAGTTCCTGCTCATGTGACATACCCCCCTTATCTTACGGATACCATCAGTACCCATACTAAGTTTGAGTATGTTCTTTATCTTTTCTTTTTCCTTTTTAAGCTGGCCTTCCTCTTTAGTAAGAGCCTTATACTTACCATGAAGCATGTGCTCTTCCTCAGTTCCTTCCCTCTCATCATCACCATATTCAGGGAAGTGATTGTTTACAGACTCAATGTCATCCTTCAATCCTTCAGGCTCAGGGATAATACCCTGATTAAACATCTCAATGAATTCTTCTTCCTTAGTTAGAAGCTCATCCATCTGCTCAATCCTTTCATCACGCAACACCTCTATAAGTATAGGTGGATGGTGAATGTGGTGGGCAATTACAAAGATGATACCCTTAAATGGTCGGCCTTCTTCAGGACACCCCTTCCATTGGTTGAAATGCAGATAGTGATCGCCTTGTGTGAGCCAATCATCTGCAACAATACCTTCCTTGGCGAGATTAATCTTAGTCTTACTCTGGGTAGTCTTAACCTCTATAATAAAAGGTTCAGGTTGATCTGTTATGCCATCGAAATCTGCTATCATAAACGGATAGTCATCATTGAGAAGCATACAGTTAGGTTTATTTATACCTACACCCAGAATTTCGCTTGCTTCTTCAAGGAAGATAGGTTCAAGTGAAACTCCACGCTGTACATTGAGTTGCTTAGAGAGGTCAGGAAACTCCTCTAATCCAAGCTTCCTTCTCATCAAAGAGTGACCACCTCCAAAGGATGAAGTACCATTAATAGGTGGTGCTTCACTGCCTCCTATGAAGGCTCCCAAAGAGTAGCGAGGTCTAACGTCCTCCCATATTTCCGTGTTAAAATCGTGTAATATAATACTCATTTTCTCCTTATAGTTTTAGGTGAGTTAGTTTCCCATACTCAGGTACACAATTGTGATAGTATAGGTTTTCAGTTGGTGTTACACTCATCCACAGTACAGGATGGTCAGGTTCAGTCGGGAATGTATCATACATATCCGTCATTATTATGTAGCAGGAAGGATCTATCTCACCTTCAAGCTCCATGTCCCTTGCCTTATTAAATGCAGATGTAAAACATGTACCTCCACTTGAGTGACGTATATACTGTATGTCATCACCGGGTTCAAAGTATTCTACCTTTCCAACATAGCTTGTGAAGTGCATCACAACCAGCCTGTTAAAGCTAATGATACCCAGTTGTGCCAACTCATCTATGTTAGTAAGGCATGCCTGATTCTCTTCAGCATTCATAGAACCAGACTCATCATTCATGATCACTATATCCTTGAGTCCATATGAACTCTTGGATGGTAACCAGAATCCCTGCTGAAGCCATTTCTTATGTGGTCTGTTCCAGTTCTTCTGTGTCTTTGACTTCTCAGTAAGAAACTCCTGCAAGGCATCTTCCCAATCAACAACCTCAATATCAGCAGGTTCCATGATGTCATTGATAGATACAGGTGGATCGTTACCAGATATTTTCTGGTGGGCAAACTCTCCATGAGCTATAGCCTCCTCTATCTGGGCTTCCAACTCCTGTATATCTGCAGGTGTATGGCTTACAGGTATTGGATCGCCATTGTCATCGCAACCCTCATCCTTATTGAATGCTTCGGGGTCAGCTCCATCATAGTCATCAACCCAACCATAGCTTGCAGCTATATCAATCTCCTCTTGGAGAGGGTTGTTACCAGACCCTGACTTAGAATCATTATCATCCTGTTCATCTTGGTTATGATCTGGTTGTTCATCCGATGGATCAGGTTGTGTGTTCTTTACAAGGTCATCGTATATGGCATCTGAGGTCATCATCATACCATTATACTTCTCCTCATACAGGCAGTTCTTAGGCTTCTGACCAACTCCCATCAAGTGTAGATAAGAGTTGACCTGATAGTCAGTTGCTACATTCCATAGCTTCTGACACCTGTTCTTCCGTCTGGTCATATGCTTGAATGATACATGAGCCACCTCATGTGCAATGACATGCACCAGCTCAAGCAACGGCTGTTGTAAAACCCATTCAGGATTGTACATTATACAAGTCCCATCTGTTGCCATTGCCTGTACCTCATATGATATGGCAGGCGGAAGCTTCTCCAAGAGTGGGATACCCAGCACAGGAACCTTACGAACTAGGTAAGTCTGTGCTTCCACGTATCTTTTGTGTGCTCTGGCATTTTGCCACTCAAGTTCTTCTTCTGTTAAATCAGAATTTGTTTCAGGTTTTGGTGTCATTCATCCTCCTATTTCTTTGTATCAGCATATGCATCCAGCTTCCTTGCCAGATCATCTGCTTGAGTTTTGGTTCGCTCCTTAACTGAATCATCCTTGAGACTCTCCTTAGAGAGAGTACCCTGAGCCATCAACCCCATTGCTACTTCATCTGCTATCTCTGAGAGTGTACTGTCAGAGGTAAAGTCTATAGCTGGCAGGTTGACTGCATGTTTATAAAGATCCGAGAGTGTCTTATCATGCAGGATCTTATCGTTATCAATACTGTCATGGATATGCTGTACTTTTTCTGCCAGTCCAGCAATTAATTTCATAACAGATTCCTTCTGTACTTCATGCAGTCTTTCTTCATGTTCCTTTGCCCGTTCCTTCTGGACGGCAGGATCAAGTGAACACCTGAAGTCTGAACCTTTTGCTATCGGGCTGATCCTTACAGTCATACCTATAGCTTTATATACATCATCGGTGTCACCATAGTCATACTCATTGTATAGACCACCGAGATCATTCTTAGCGGTGATGATTGCCTGAGGATATATATGATATGCAAATTCATGAGCCAATGCTTCAAGACCAAACTTCCTATCCTCAACAAACTCCGCATACGGTTTCATATCATACCCACCCCCTGAGTACATTGTAGTAGACATGATGTCCTGATTCGTAGTCCATCGCATATTACATGTATAATCATTGTGAATCCTCCGTGTCTGGCTCTGATACGAAGAGATCGGGGCATATAATTCCTTGGGTATAATCCACTTGTTAGCCTTAATGGTAGGGGAATACCCACCAGTAAACATCTCCTTGTTGCCATGCTTATCTGAGATTGCCTGAGTATGCATATCAGTTAGCTTTCTCGTTAACCCAAATTGAGTCAGGTTAAGTTCAACAAGCACAGCACCAGTTACAATGTCTGGGCCGGGTTCTGTCCATGTTTCTGTCATTATCTTCTCCTATATTAGAGGTTAATCTCTTATCCATTTATCATCCACTGGTTCTGGATCATCTGGATCGTAGTTAAGTTTCTTTGTAGGTATAGAGTGATGTTCTTCATATGCTTCCTCATCAAACAACCAGTGAGGATCATCGTCAGGTCTACCACTCATGCATCCTCCATAAACTCCTTCATACCCTGCATTTTCTTGGTCAATTCTTCCTGACCATGACAAACAACTGCCACACTTGTAAGTACAAGCTCAACTGCAGTTGTTATTGCATCACGAATAAATATTTCCCTGTCAAATTTAACTCCGGGTACAGAGTTAAGGAACTCATCAAGTTCTGCTAGTTTTTGTGCCAACTCAGCAGTTATTATATCTGTTTCATAATCCCTTTCTTCAGGTACATCTTCCTTCTTTATAGGTGCTTCCATTGGCATCCTAGTTGCCTTAACTTCTTCATCTACCATTGCAGGTTTGTATCCATTAGTCTCAGGATATAAGGATCTTCGCTTATCCCATGCTTTCTTCTGACCATTCTTCCTATTCTTTTTCATGATCATCTTCTTAGTGGTGTACTTCTTCCTTGTACTACCATCTTTATTTAACGTAGGCATATTATTCTCCATTATAGTTTGTTGGTTAACCACTTACCTCCTATGGCTATGGCTTCATACTTGCCAAGAAAGTTAGTGTCATGTTTCAAGTGGAATTTCTTCTGCGAAACTCCATCCTTCAAAGAGTAAACTCTCATAGGAATTTTATTTCCAAATGTTCCTTCACTCTTTAATCTTTTAAATGATTCCAATGATCTGTGCTGTGCTTCCTCTATAGTGTAAGCCCACCTCCATTGGAATGGTGTGACTGATACATAGATCATGTAACCTCCTACGCAGCAGCCAGCTTGTGATATTCCTTACTACCTTCGATTGCCGTCTGGATTGATTCACAATTCGTACCTTCAATCATAGCCTTCGCTGTCTCAGGCAGTTCCTTACAGATATTACCCAGTCTCTTAATGTACTTGATAATATTATCTGCAGTCTCAGGTGTAAAGTGTCGCTCATTTGTGAGTACACCTACTGAGATCCAGCAGATTCCTACACACATAGGGTCATTCTGGTCAGGCAACTTAGCCTTAGTACCATCACGCTTCACTGCTTCTATATCAACGAGCTTATCCAGTTGATCAATCATTCCAGTAAAGCTAGTGCCTACTCCATCACCAACCAGACCACAGACTAATGCCCTGCGGATTGACTTGAAGCTAGGCAGTTTCTCCCATATATCCTGATCCCTGTCACAGACCTGCAGTATTCTGCTGACTGCATGCCATGAACGTGGTGTTGCATGAGCAAATGATCCAGACTTAAATGCGGCTCGATCAAAGTTCTTGAACACAGGATTCTGGGATGTATCCTGATTAGCACAGAAGAATCTAATCCTACCATCAATGGCAATTTTATCTTCTCGTGATACAGAATCAGGAAGATCTTCCCATGCTGGCAGATGGGCATAGTCAGATTCAAATCCAGCTACGGCAGCTTGGTTAAACTGATCTATATCGTAGTCCATCTCCCATATGGCAAACCTGTTAGCCTCTGGGCCTGACAGTTTACCTTGCATGGTTTCATCCTGAGTCCTGTTTGATGCCATCACAGGATAGACTGTGTTAGAGAACACAAACTCTCCAATCTTCCGGTCAGTAGTCAACTGCATTGAAGCCTTCCTTGTATCAGTATCACCCAGCATATACTCATCCTGAAACAGGATACCTTCCCAATCATCCTCAAGCAACGGTGCTAAGAACGATGGTGGGTAATACCTAGTCACACCATTGTCTATCTTCATCAGTCCCCTTAGATCTATACCCTCAATCTGTGAGAGCCTCATGTCTAACAGGTTAAACGGTTTCTTTCTACCGCTATCAATATGTTCAGCCAGTTGCTTTATACAAGCTGACTTACCCATACCCTGATGTCCAAAGATGAATGATACAACATCAGCCTTCATACAGAGAGCTACTGCTGTCTGTGTCTCATTAAAATTTAATGCTTTCATATTTCTCCTAGTATTTATCGTTAAGGTCTATTATCATTATAATCACAGCGATTATAAGGACTGCTATGAATACTTCCATTGGTTCTCCCCTGTTATCTGTTATCGTTGACTGGTACTATCACTAGGATATACCAGTGGTTGTGCCATGTCAAGTATTATTTAACTAACACTACTAACACAAGATATACCCTGAGTACTCAGAGTATATTAAGGATTGTCTATAGTGTCGTTATGAACCAATCATGAACCAATCATGAACCAATCATGAACCTTTATACCCCCTTGGTTGACCCTTGGTTGACCCTTGGTTAATCGGACTAATATCGGAGTCTCCGATGGACTCCGACTTTTTATTCCATAGTCGGGCTAACTTCCTGCCCAATGTTAATGTCTTATGTGTCATGCTACTCCTTTCTTACCCATTCATATCTATGACCTTGTAGTCTTAAGGTACACTCCTCGTGCATCCTCTCGTCATCCTTATAGGGACATGGATCAGGGTTATTCCAGACTGCATTTGCTGTCACCAGCAAGCCAATCAGGATTATTAATATGCTAGTCATACATCCTCCTCATGCATAAGACTTATAAATTGTTCCTCTGCTTCAGGAAAATAATTATTGATGTCCTCCTCAGTATAGTCCTCAAGCTCAACAACATACTCTCCTTCCTGAGGTTTGTAATTAGGAGGACACTTACGGACAGTAATTCTCCTGCTTCTACTCTTCCTGTCTTCATACTTAATACTTGCTATTACTTTCATAAGCTGAACCCCTCCATTGGTTCTGGATGTATGGTTTGTTTAGCTTCAATGAACTCCATGCACTCACCAGTCTCCCACATTTCGGAGCAGGTATGGCAGTGCCATGTCGTATCATCGTTTACGAAGTGATCCACGTTATCAGAGTGACAGCGTGGACATTCCATTGTTGCACTCATGTTCCTCCTTAGAATGGCAGTTCCTCATGTTCACGTAGAAATTCTTCACGTTTCTCATGAGAAGCTACGTTGTTATAGTAGTCATCGAGAAGACTAAGTAACATACGTTCAGCATCATTATAATCGAGACCCTTAACGTAGGTTTTTATTGTCCTATCTACTCTCTCCTGAAAGTGTTCAGTTTCAAGTTCCTTGATTACACTCATGTAACCTCCTGTCTACTAGGTGATCCATTAACTCCTCATCTACCTCATCGAATGTCACAGAAGGCTCTGCCTTAGCAGATTCCTCTATGTATTCAAGTGTTTCAATAGACTGTGTAGGTCTATAGTCATGTTGCTTTGTTTTATTCATGCATCCTCCTTGTTAGTTAGTGTTTTCTTATAGCCGATGTCCATAATGCTCCATCTCACTTTCGGCTATTGATATTTCCTCTGTAAGACCTTCGATGGTGTCTTTTAATTCTTCCACCTCCTTAGATTCGTTAAACCAGTTAGGGTACTCCCTCATAAGCTGGCTTGTTATGTCATTCACTGCACTATATACAGCTCGTCTGGCTTGATCTCCCAATGCTCCAGACTCTTTGCCATTAGTGTATATACCTATCAGCTTTTCAATGACGTTTAGTTCTCGTTCTAACTTCATGCATCCTCCTGAATTACCGTTACCGAGTAACGAATAGTAACGAATGTAAATAATAACTTGACACTAATACAATCCCTATGTAGAATTGCACATCAATAGCTCAGAGAATTCTCACCAAGCTATTGAGGAGCAACTCGGCAATAGTTATAACTCCTCATGACTGATACTGAGGCTAGGTGATGTAACCCAACCTCAGTAATCCAATCGGGAAACCTTGCAATTTCAATCAGATTTGAAACTGTTTGTTAGCAAGGCTCCGAAATCTACTGTGAGGGGTGTCACTCTAAGGTTGGCTATATCATCTCGATGGATTCTATGCCTTCCTCTAACAGTGCATCCTTCCAGTTCCTGATGGTATGACCACTAGGGTCAACTACCCTGCCGTCAAGCAGGATACGATTACGCTTAGGCTTATCCGGCTTAGCTTCTATGTAAGATAAAACCTGATTCTCAGGGATATGAGAATCGTACAGCGTACCATTGTTGGTAGCTAACCAAGCATGCTTCAATGAACCACCCTTTCTCTGGTTAGCATCAGTAACAGGTTCGTTTTGAGCAAAGACTTCCTTGTGCTTTGCAAGTTCAGCTACGATAGCTTCTTGAACCTGCTCATAGTCCTCATTGACTACGACTGTAAAACCATTAATGGTTTCTTTGCGTATGTTACCCATAATTCACTCCGTTTAGTGAGTTATTGATTGATGACTCAACACCATGTTGAACCATAGGTTGCTTAAAACAACCCTAGATTAAAGCGAAAGCATAACTAAGCATCCGATTACCTAGCGTGAACGCTTCGTTTCAATCTAGCGTGGTTTTAAAGATGATTTGATGGAGGGTAGAAACCTTGGTACTATACTTGGTATCAATCTTTCTTTTTCTTTATACTTTCTTTTTCTTTATATTAATCTTATTAATATATAAACTATATATATAGGCTTGAAAGTATATTCTTATACTAGCTTAGTATAAAAAGCCTATAAAACAACCACTTAGCTAAAGCTAATTGGCTCTGTTATAAACCCTTTGGTGAACCCTCAACCTTGAGGGATCATGGGCTGGTACTGGTATAAACCCCTGACCATTTGCCAGCCCACACCTTGACCCTAGTTCTTAGGGCATACTACCTCATGAGCATCCTGTATCCCAATCTCAGCGTTAAGCATCACCATCCAGCCATCTAAGTTGTCATGGTCAAAGTTCTTCCATGCCAGCTTAGCTAGTTCTTCATGGCAATCCTCACACTTTACGATAGATACTCTCTCACTAGGTGGTAGACATACATCGAATGTAGTCATGTAATCTCCTTAGTGTTAAGGTTACTTAGCCTTTCTAGGCTTCCTTGATCTGGAACCATTGTCATGCCAGATCACTTGGTTGATGAACCATGCCCTGCTCAGACTCCCTCCTAGATTGCTTAAGTCTAGTTCTGGAATGTAGGTTTGACATAGCTCATAGTTGGATCTTATCTTCCTTGACATATGCTCTCCTGTGTTAATTGTTACGGCATCCAGTAGTGGATACCTCAAACTTATCTTGTTAATTCTACCGCTCTATCGTAACCAAATGCATCTTCTAAGTCCATGAAGTCTTGATGATCCAGATGGTCGTTGTACTGTTCTATCTCTTCGTCTGTCCAAAGAATCTTTCCTTCGGTTGCTTCATTATCTTTTTCCATATTTACCTCTTCGTTGTTACGGTATCCAGTAGTGAACACCTCAAATACCTCCGATGCTCTGGAGGTATCTAAGTCAAGCACTAGTGAACTAAGTATGTTCCTAGCATAAACATCGACACTATAAATGTTGCTGACAATACTATGTGAAGTAGTATTAGCTTATCGAATGTACTCATGTTACGCTCCGCTTTCAACGTTTATCATCGCTAGTATAAGCACTTGTTATACCAACGTTAAATGCACTATTGCATACTACCTACTGGGGGTTAAATCCTGTAGGCATAAAAAAAACCCCCTGCAGATCGTTAGATCCACAAGGGGATTTGGGTTAGGCTAAAGCCTGACGAACAGCATTCAGCCCAGCTTCGTTAGAAGCCTTGTAGCTTAAGCCTCCGGCTCTAGCTTCAAGGTAGCTTTCTCTGCGAAGGTTTTTCATACCCTCCACATTCTCCCACCCTTTGGGAAGCTCAATGCGTGTAGGCTTAACCACACGCTTAGCCTTCGCCTTAGGCTTCGGGGCATCAGCTTCGCTGAGGAAGGACAAGGTAACTTGCTCTACGATCTTTGCAAGATCGGCTTTGCTTAATCTAGACATCTCTCACTCCTGTGTGTGAGTTGTTCGGCATCCATACACACGCACTGTGTGTGCGGGTACGTGCCTGAAATCACAGAACAAACTGCTCTGCGACTCTGGTTTCATTCTATCAGATTTTTTTTGGGGAAGTGGCTCGATTGCCCCGAAGGACTTTTCCTGATCCATCCACTCCAGCCGACTAAATAAAATTGATCGTGCGAAAAAACTCCCCCCCACAGGCGAACCTGCACCCGTACATATATATATATGGGACTCCTACTCTCGTACACCCCCCTCCCAAAAACCCAAATCATATAAAGGACATACCTCCCCCATGAAAATTATACTTGACATCCTGCAATAGCTGTTGTATACTAGATATAGATTCATAACCAATGAATCTGTCTGATGGAATTCGGGCTTGCTGGGTCATTACGAGTCAGTGTGATTTGGCAAGTCCGTTTCTTAACGAGTCCGTTCTTAATAGGGGTTAATCATGGACACATTTGACAGAATATGGGACAGGCTATATCCAATAGCAGTCTTCATCATATTTTCTGGACTCATTCCATTAATGGGATGGAGTTTTTTTGCCCAGTATGATGCATACCAAGAGGATTACAGTGGGCCATCATCATATGAGATAGCTATGGCTGAGGATAAAGCCATGCTTGAGAGGGTATCTAAGAAGCAAAAGATCAAGGAGCAGCAGCCGATACAGGAAAAGGAAGAGGAACTTCCTCCCTTGATATACACACCCGGAGATGACAACTTCGACATTCCACTACAACAGCTATTAGAAGGGAATCATGGACGATTATTATAATGGCACACTTCAACAGGCAGGCATATCAGGCTTGCGACAATAAAGCAAAGACAGCAGTAAGGGCATATTTAGATTCCAAGGGTATATTTACGAATGTACAGGAGGATTATGGCCCCGACATACAATCTTGGCGTAAAATCTACCATGAAGTTGAGATAAAATCGTCATGGGAGGATGAGTGGCCTGTTGTATGGTCTACGATTCATGTACCATATAGGAAGAAAAAGTACTTAGATGATGGCAAGAAGGTAATGTTTTGGGTATTAAACAAGGATTGCACCCAAGCTTGGCACATAGATGGCAAGTACATGAAGGAGGAGTATGTTAATAACATACCTAATACAAGGTATCCTGAAGGTGAGGACTTTTATGATATCCCAATTTCACTATGTCAACTAATAGAGGTAGCAAATGGAACAACCAAAACATAGGTTTATACGGAAACCTGAAGTTTTATTACGTACAGGGTTAAAGAATACTGCACTATGGAGGTCAATGAAATATGATGGATTCCCTATAAGTGTAAAATTAAGCACCCCAACTAAAAAGCCTAATGCTTTTGGTAAGGGTAGAGATAATAGAGCAGTTGCATGGGTTGAGTCTGAAGTAGATCAATGGATAGCATCAAAAATGGATAATAGGAGATAGTGATATGAATGTATGGACAGTAACAGGTAAGAAGATTGAGGACATTAAGATACGGACTTACAGATTTGCAGATGGTAAGAGTAAGACTGCAGAAGCCAAGAAAATATTAGACAGGCATACTAATCGCATTAAAAGAAAAGTCGGGTAAGCACTCACAATTTTCTACACTCTCTGGCATGGTAGAATTCTCCTCTGTGCCGTACCATTAGCTAATCTGATGAGTGCTTTCCTCATTGTGGAAAGTAATCAATAACTAAAAAGATAAGGACATTAGAGTGGATATAAAGTTACATGGAGCAGAAGAAGAAGAAAGTTTATGGTATCCCACTAATGACATCTTTAGATATGGAGACACAGAATAGATGCAACTACTGTGGTATGGTTACAGTTCCAGTAAGGGTACATGGGCATGAGCAATGCAACAACTGCGGTACAAATGTGGAGCCGTGTTGCGAGGGGGCAAGGTATGAAATCGTTTCCTATTGGTAGGAAGTATAATTGTGAAGAAGAGTGGTGGCATATGGAAGAAGATAGAATGAGCCAGAAGCAGAGGGAGCAGTATCGTTCATATGTTACAAGGAAGCTAGATGAAACATGGATAGAGCAGGCAAATGAGCAAGGCGAAATATTTAATGATAAATACCTCCATCCACAATGCAAGTTTATTAGGATAATAAAGAAAGAGGATGGATAAAGATACATATAAACCACTACCTAAATCAGTAGCAGTCAGGGTATCTCCTATTCATGGTTATGGATTGTTTGCTACAGAGGATATTCCCAGTGGAACAGATTTGGGAGTCAGTCATATATATGCTCCGGGTTTCAAGGATTCTTATGTCCGTACACCTCTTGGAGGATTTATAAACCACAGTAAGGACACCCCCAATTGCTTCAAGCTCAAGTCACACTATACGTCTACCTTGACATATTTCACTCTTTGGACAACAAGTGACGTAAAGGCAGGCGAGGAGCTAACTGTGAAGTATACTTTCTATGATATGGGGAATGGCTCCTGTCCTACAGTGGATGATAACACAACTAGGGAGGAGTTGGACAACTGGAGACGACAGCAACAGAACATTTAGTTTTATTATGAGGAAGCCGGTAAAGAAGAGGGGGAACAGCAATGCCACCAAGGTAACTACTGGATCTAAGCATGAAGCCAAGCATCACAGGGAAGTAATGAAGGCTGCAGTGAGGGTTGATTATGAAGCCGGGATACTCACACGCTCCCAGATATGTGAGAAGTATGGATTCTGGCAGAGTACACTTACCAAGTATATCAATGCAGGAGACTGGAAATATGCATCAAGGAGGGAGGAAGCCCTTACGACTATGCATACAAGGATGATCCAGAAGTATGCAGACGATAGGGCAAATATTTCCCACCAGCACCTAGACGAACTAAACAATTTAAAGGAAAAAGTACTTAGTTCAAGAGACTCCAGTGAATTAAATATCTGGTCTGCAAAGGCAGATACTGTGATGAAGATCATCCGCAGTGAAAGGATAGCACTAGCAATGCCCAATGAATACAAGTACATAGAGCAGAAGAACGAGAATGTTTACAGGGTAGAAGATGCCCTTAAGGAACTGGATGTACAAATGCATGGGGAAATAATTGAGGGGGAAATTATTGCCTACCCGGAAAATAATGCCCACCAACTGGAGATAGTAGACAATGGGAAAAGGAAAGAGGAAGAAGACAGTCAAGGAACAGAAGCTGGAGAATGATTCCATCATGAATTCACGCAGGCAGTTGGCATTGATGTTGGGATGTGCTGCTGCTTCGTGGAAGTCTGGAGTTTCGTTTCAGGAGCTGATGATGGAGGCTCATAATGCTGATACCTCCCCAGAAACATTTTGGCTGGAGATAGCAGATACAGTTGGAACTATGATTTATATGCTGGAAAACGGAGAAGGAAAGGTGTGAAAGCAACAACCTGTTTTATATGTGGAAACGAATTGCCGTCAAGCAGGACAAGGTTTTGTTCAAGGATGTGTTCAGAATTTCATGCTGGTTCAAAACAAAGAAAAAAGATACTAAAGATCAGTTCATTACTTGTTCCTAGAAAATGTATTAGTTGTGGTGAAATGTTCCAGCCAAAGACAGAACGACATGCGGCTTGCAGTAAAGTGTGCAGGGATATTGTAATTGCAGAAGACAAGGCGAAGAAACGTGTAAAGAATCGTGGGCAAAATACTGAGAAACCTGTCAAGGGCTTGGGTGTTACAAGGGGATCAGGGAACAAGCATAGGAGAAATGGAATTTATAATCCCATAGTAATCAATGTATCTAAAACACTTGTAGATAGTACTACTTTTACTAGGGCAGATACTACGGAAAGAGTTGAGTTGCAGTCCAAGGTGGAGCAATATCTTGCTAATGGTGGAAAGATAATGAAGTATGGTGCTCAGCCTGCTGTAGAAGAAGAAGATAGTGTAACTACATGGGAAATATCTAGTGAAGAACAAGATAAAGCAATAGAGGAATACAGGTTAATAAATGCATATAATGGGAATTGACCCCGGTTTTTCAGGGGCATTAGCAGTTTTAAATGATGAATTGAAGGTAGATTTTGCAATGGATATGCCTATTATAATGGTGGGTAAGAAGCGTGAACTTGATGAAGCAAAGTTATCAACTATATTCAGTAGGTGGAGACTCAGACCTATGACGGTAGGACTGGAGAAAAGTCAAACAATGCCCAATCAGGGGATAGTTTCCACTGGTAGATACATGGCTTCATACGGTTTCCTTCGTGGAATATGTATAGGTAATGGAATACCTTACCATTTAATACAGCCACAATCATGGAAGAAGGCTATGATGCCTGATATGGGCAGGGAGAAAGGTGCGTCCATACAGAAGGTTATGCAAATTTATCCGGATTTAGAACTTACAAGGGTTAAGGATCATGGGATTGCTGATGCTATTTTAATTGCAAGATATTTAAGATTAAATATATTGAATGGCACAACAATCTCCAAGGATGGATGATAAGAAGGCGATGCAGGAGCTGATGGATCGGCTTCAGGATCACGATACTTATTTTCAGTACTGCTTAAAGATTCAGGAACTAGGTACAAAGAACCTTATTCCTTTTATAATGAATCCTGTGCAGAAGATTTTGCATGGAATAGCACAGAAGCAGCTAAAGGAAAAGAGCCATGTAAGAATAATTGTCTTGAAGGCAAGACGATTTGGTATATCCACCTATGTTCAGGCACGTATGTTCAAACGTGCAGCCACCCAGTTTAATCAGTTAGTGCACATCTGCACACATTCCAAGAATACAACTTCAGAAATGTTCGCCATGACAAAGGTTATGGAACAGAACTATCCTGCTTTTATAAAACCACTTTCACATTACTCAGGGAAACAGGAACTTACGTGGGGTTCCAGTGACGGAAAGGGTCTTAACTCTAGGTATGGAATGTCTACCGTAGAAGGCTCTGAGGTAGTAGGTGCGGGGATTGACATGCTCCATTGTTCCGAGGTCGCTCGTTGGGGTGGTCGTGCCCGTGAATATGCAACTGGTATGATGAACTGTGTTGTACAGGGATATGGAACAGAAATCTGGATGGAGAGTACTGCAAAGGGAGTTGGTAATTATTTTGAGAAAGAATGGTGGAGGGCAGATAAGGATGCAAGTGGGCTTAAGACTGTATTTTTCCCTTGGTTTGTATTTGATGAATATAGAACAGAACTGAGTGAGGAGGAATTAAAGGATAATTCATTTGAGAAATCGTTGGGTACAAACCCTGTATATGGAGGAGATGAGGAAAGGAACCTTCTTGGAGTGGAAACATCCTATGAAACAGATGATGAGTTATTTGAGTTTGAGGTAACACTTGAACACTTGAAGTGGCGTAGGAATAAAATTATCTCACCGGAGTGTCAGGGAGACCTGAATGTGTTTCATCAGGAATATCCTACTACTGCGAGAGAAGCTTTTGTCGCATCAGGAAGGAGTGCATTTGATTCAGTAACCTTGACTAAGATGTGGTTTTATGCAGAGGAAAGGGAAAGGGACTTTCCGCCTAAGCGTTTTGAGGTTCCTGTTAATGGATTCCAGAATATAGGTGGTGTGGAAAAGATGAGGTATTTCATGGATCAGAGTAAGGATGGAGAGTTTGTTGTCTTCAATCCACCACAGGATGGTAGGCATTATAGGATAGGAGTTGATGTTGCAGAAGGTATAATGACTGAAACAGGAAATACGGATTACTCTGTAGTTACAGTCTTGGATGCAGAAACATATGAGGAGTGTGGTACGTGGTGTGCACGTATAGATCCAGACCTTCTTGCATGGATAATAGTTACTATAGGCATATGGTACAACCATGCACTTGTTGCAGTGGAAAATAACAATCATGGTTTATTAACCTTGAAGTTTTTATCTTCAATTCATCAGTATGACAATATATACATTGAGAAGGCACTTGATGAGCGAGGGCAGCGACAGAAGAAACGACTGGGTTTTAATACAAATATTAAAACAAGAAAGTTAATACTTGACTTGTTGCGTAGACTTATACGTGAGGAGCAGATAGAAATTTTTTCCAAGTCCACAATAGATGAGTTGCAGACATTCGTTATACATAACAATGGCAAGGAAGCAGCACAGCATGGGTGTCATGATGATAGGGTCATGTCATTGGCTATAGCAGCATATATGTGCTATATGCATCCGCATATTCCGGGGCCAAGTATACCAATACAACCAAAATCTGAAAGAAGAGAATACTATGTGAGGGCATAATGGGGGGTACAAAGGTATGTGAGCAGTGTGGCTCTGAATATATTCCAGTAAGGTTTCAGTATACAAGACAGAGATACTGCACGAAGGCATGCAAGGAAAAACGCAGGTGGGAGAAGCATGTAATATCAGGGGATATAAGGAGGTATAAGGGTGGATATAACAGGTCAACTTATATTTCCAAGTGGGCGGAAGCTAGGCTGTCTGATAATACAGCACCCTGTCATTACTGTAAAACAAGGTTAATGCCAGATGATTTTGTCTTAGATCATAAGGTTCCGATGTCAAAGCTTACTACAAAGGCTGAAATAATTGAGGAAACTAATCTTGTCGTTGCATGCCGCAAGTGTAATCAGGCTAAGGGGAATATGGGTTATGAGGAGTTCTTGGAGCAGATTAAGGTAGGTTAAAAAATATTTATATTGACGGACGTTTTTCTGTATTTTAGGCTGATAATGGTTAGATGTCAGAAAAAAGATGCTCAGATCTCTCTGTACTGCAATAAAATACTATTGTGCATACTATGACACCCCCTGAAAATCCTATGAAATACGGATATAAGAGTCCAAAGAAAGTTAATCAATCCCCCGTTTATCAACGTAAAGTTATAAGAAAGCAAATGAGAAAGAGGTAACTATGGTACTACCAGTAGCAGCAGCAGCAGGATACATTATAATAGCCGGCTTGAGGATTTCCGCACGGATGATACAAAAATATGGGAAGACAAAAGCAATTGAAATGGCTAAGAAGGCGGCAAAGGCAGCGGAAAAGGCAAAGGCAAAACCTAAACCAAAAGCTAAACCAAGGACTGGTGAGGCTTTAAAAACAGAATCAAGTCAAGGGCGTAAGACTCAACGAACAGATCTTCTGCAGAGACGGAATAAAACCGTAAGCGGTGAAAGACCAGATATACTTAATTTAAAGAAGAAATCATATACACTTCCAAAGAAATCTGATGCAACAAAAATGGTTAGTGCTAAGAAGCCAGCAACCACCTCAAAAACAACAAAGGTTAGCAGTAATAAAGCTAATGCTTCTAAAGCAATCACTTATGTACCGCAATCGTCAAAGGTAAAGAAAGTTGCAAAGTATACAGGAGCAGCTTTAATGGGTGGGTTTGCAGCGGCTTCTGCTAATCAGTGGATTAACCAAACGCCACAAAATAGAAAGAAGAAGAAAAAGTAAAGGTTAACTATGCCAAGGAAAAGAATTACTCCCGCTAGAAAGATTAAGGAAGGTAAGGAGGAATCCTTACAGTCTGTTAAATATCAGAAAGAACTTTATTTAGCAAAGGCAGCGAGGAAGTTTGCTTTACTTCAGAAAAAGAAAGCAATTGTAGAAGCGGAAAAGCGTAAGTTGAAGAGACTATCAAAGCCTAAACCTGTGCACCCAAAAATAACTTTAGCAGAGTATCACGCTCAAAGGAAAAGCAGGGCAAGAAGGAAACCAAAAAAATAAAAGGTAACTATGTCAGGTACTACCAGAAGATACCGTGCAACAGATAAGACAAAGACTGCAAAGCCAAAGCCGAAAGTCTCTAAGAGAGCAGCCCTAATAGCAAAGGTAGAGAAGAGTGGGGTAAAATTAAGAACGGATTGGTCAGCACTTAGAAAAAAGAAAAAGCCGGTAGTAGTAAAAGAAGAAAAAAAGACGAAAACACGGGTGATAGCGAAGGAGAAGGACAGCGTGAAACGTAGGAAGAAATTCGTATTCACTGCGAAGGAGAAGCAGATGATAGAGAGAATAGGAGAGCTGAACAAAGAAATAAAGAGAAGGGGGCGCAGAGGCGAGGCGATTCAGCGAGAAGGAGCACCCTTGATGCAGCCGAGGCGGAGTAAGAGCTGATGGCAACAAGTAAGGTTCGGCATAAAAAGGGAGGAACAGTAATAAAGGGAGGAACAGAAGGAGTTGAGGAACGGCACTTCTTCATGGGATCTGGTGGTGGAAGGATCGGTACAAAAACCATGAAGGTGAAAGATGTAGAGGACGCAGAAAAGAAGAAGAAGAAAAAGAAGGAACTAGCACTTAGAAAGAAAAAGAAGGAACTAGCACTTAGCAAGAAAAAGACGAGCCTAAAAAAGACGAGCCTATATACTAGACGGACAAGAAAAACCTATGGCTGAATATGCAAAGGAAAGCACACAGTATATTACTTCTGATAGTGATGATGAAACTCCGGAGGGGTTGCTCCCAGATTCGTTGGGACTATTGGTACAGGAGCTATATACAGAAGCATCTTCTGATGGTGAACGACAGAATAAGGAAGAGATCTGGCAGTCAGCATGGCATGCTATGCGTGGAGAATTCCCTGATGTGGTATCCAAGGCAGTAGAGATTGCAAAGGAACGTGGTATATATGTGAATCTTACGAAGCGTAAAGTTCATGAGGCACGAACCAAGTTAATGAGTTCTACGTTTCAGCAGGGTAAGATACCATTTAAGATTACACCTTCACGTAGGCCAAAGTTCATGTCGCCTGATGTATTAAGGAGTGACTCACCTTATGATGAAGCAACTCTGAGGGCAAAGAATTGTGAGTTAAAAATCAGGGATATCTTTGATGCAACAGGGTACGAGGATGTACTGTCCAAGGTGATTAATGAGCAGACACTGTATGGTACTGGAGTTACCAAGTCAATTGTACTGAAGAAGATTGATTTTCCATTATACCAGACAGCATACGCAGATCCTTTAATGGAGATGATTGAGGAGGCAGTTGAATCTGAAATGTATCCTCATGTTGAGTGGATCTCTGTTTGGGATATTTTCCCTTCCTCCGGCTCCACAGGGAAATCTGATTTAGACTGGGTGATTCAGAGGCGTTATATGTCTGCTCAAGAATTAAGGACAATGGCTCAGGCATCAGGTGGGAATCTAGATGCAGAGTTAATTGAAAGATGTATTGAGACAGGAGAAGGGAAGATAGTAGCAGATCTAGGAGGGACATCCCCTAAAAGGTGGAGTACGAATTACGACAAGAATAAGAGCTTTTGTGTGCTGGAATTATGGCATAGGGGTATAGGCAAGCAGGAGCTTGAGCAGCACATGGAAATTCCTGACAAGATGTCAGCAGAAGGCCCGATTCATATGCCTGTTGTGGTAACTGTACTTGGTTCCAAGGTAATAAGGGCTATGCCTAATCCATTTGATGGCAGGATACCATATGATTTTTGTTATTGGCAGGAGCAGGAAGATAGTATATGGGGTAGTGGTATATATGAAGCTATCCGTGATGATCAGTCTATGGTTAATTTTATATATGGAATGATTGTTGAAGGAAAAACAATGTCATCGCAGCCAATGTTTGCGATAAATCCTAATGCTTTTGACAGTACACAGGATGATTTCTATGATGTTTTTCCGGGTAAGATATTCAGGATGAAGACTGGAGAAAGTGTTAATGATGCCTTCAGGCCAGTAACAATCCCAGATGTAACAAATGGACTTGTAGATTTACTTAGAATAGTAGAAAGAAATACGGATTTATCTTCAGGACAGACACCTATAGGTATGGGCACTGGAGCACAGTACCAGACTAAGACTGCTACTGGGATGCAGATCCTGAATGAGAATCAGAACAAGTTAACTACAGGTGTAGTAAGATCGCTCAATAGTCTGGTCAACTCAAATGTTTCTGCCATATATCACTGGTTGATGGCAGATTCAGATGACATGACTATTAAGGGAGATTTTCTTTGTCAGGCAAAAAGCTATGATACTTTCATGGCAAAGGAAGTTACGATACAGCAGGTCTTGCAATTGATACAGGTTGTAGGTCAGGTTCCTGAGATGAGGGACAGGTTTAATTTTGAAAAGCTTGCAGTTCCATTAAAAGCAGGTTTAGGATTAGAAATAGATGGATTAATAAAATCTGAGAATGAAGTTGCTGAGGATGCAGAGCAGGAGAAAGCATCTGCAATTCAACAGGTTCAGCAGCAGATGGAGTTGGAAACTCAGAGTTATGAAGGTAAAGCACTTGTAGATGAGAAGAAAGCTGTAGCAGCAGATATAAGAAAAGGAATTATACAGGAAAGGCTTGCAAAAATAAAAGAAGGGGATCTTACGTTGGCTGAGAATTTGCCTGATTTGTTGCAGCAAACATCCTTATTGTTATTAGAGGAAATGCAGCAACAGCAATTGGAAGCTCAGCAGCAACAGCAGCAACAGCAGCAACAGCAACAGAATGTTCAAGAACAGGAATCACAAGGTGCAGATGGACAGGGAGAAGCTGGAGCACCTCCTAACACTGAGGGAAGACCCCAGATGGAACCAGCTCTCTAAATTTTTTGAGGACAGACTTAGACGTAAAGAGGACAGACTCTCTGAGAAGCCCCTCTATGACGGAAAGGAAGTAGCCTCCTTTAACGTACTGATCGGTGAGATCAAAGAAATCAAGAACATACTTGACCTTGATAATTTTATCCGAAATGTACTAACCCATAATGAAGAGTGACATATGCCAGATGAAGCACCTCCTGAGGGAGAAATGCTTGAATCTCAAGCAAGTAACGAAGGGGCAAGAGAAGATGAAATTGCCGAATTACAGGATAAATTAAGTTCAGTAACAAAAAGTTATGAAGACCTAAGGCCACATGCAGATCGTGCCTTTAGTGCACAAAAAGAAAAGGATGCGGAAAATCAGGACTTGCGAGCTAGGCTTGCGGTTCTTGAGCGTGAATCAGAAATTAGTTTACAAACTCAAAAACCTGATCCCTATTCTGATGAAAACTTTTTGTCTGAGGATGACCAAAGAGTACTGGAAGATTTTCCTGAGGTTATGAAAACTTCAGAGAAGTTGGCAGAACGAATGGTAAATCGGCAAATTAATCAGTTTAAGCAACAACAAGTAGATGATGTAGAAGACAGGATCAATAGGTATGTAGAACATAAATACGAGGAACCTATAAGTGCATTGAATCAGAAGTATGATTCAATATCACAACAATCGTATTTTGATGGCAAACTTGGGTTTGGAGTATGGCCTGCAATTGAAGATGACAGAACCTTTATAGAATGGGTGAATGAAGATTCAATGCGTAGGCTGGGTATGACCCAAGGTGATAATGAGGCAAAAGCACAAGTGATACAGTTATTCATAGGTGCACAAGGTGATCAGCCATATACTGGTTCTGATCGACAAGATCAGAGGAGGCAGCAAGCCTCACAGTTAATGGGATCTTCACAACCTCAGGCCACAACTACAGATACTACTCAGGGACTTACAGGTGAAGCGTTATACAATGCAATGCCTGATTGATAGTTCCATTCTTGCTCTACATTAACTAAATTTTTTAACAATATATTAGAGTAAGATTATGGCAAATACTTGGGTTAGTGGGGGAGGAACTCCCGCAGGGGCACATAATCGTGGTGGTACTGGCGGAGTAAGTGTCGCTGGCACGATGAAATATGGTTCCCTCGATGAGACGGAAGCATTTAAGATCCAAAAAAAGTTCCTATCAATAGCGAAACGATCCATGATAATGGCACGTTTTGCACAAAAAGAAACGAAGGCTCAGAAAGAGGGGCTTGAGGTTAGATGGAAGCGTTTTGAAAAATTCGCTCTACCTCTCGTTCCATTGGCTGAAGGTGTTAAGCCTCCAGCCGATACATTGTTGCAGACAATCATCAAGGTAAAGTTGAACCAATATGGTTCATACGTTGCCACCACTGATGTTCTGGTTGCAGCAGCGACTGATCCTATAATTCAGCAAGTCACAGAACGGCAATCAATTCAGGCTGCCGAGCTGATGGACTTCATCACATTTCTACATGCCCGTTCAGGTACTCAGGCAGCTTATGCCGGTGGTACTAACAGGGCAACAGTAGATGCAGAGATTGGCGGGACAACTGGTGATACTACTGGTTCGTCTACTAATCTTCTTGATACAGCAGTTCGCACACTGGAGTATAATGAAGCTCGCAAGATTGCGAAGCAGATGACTCCATCTCCCAAATACAATACTGAACCAGTACCTGAAGCATATGTTGCTGTAGGTCATACTGATTTGCGTAAGGACATTGAGAAGCTTCCGGGCTTCATTCCTTATGTTAAATACAGTAACAATGGTCAGCAAATGTTACCGGGAGAACTCGGAAGTGTTGGCGTGGTTAGATTCGTACTTACGACTCAAGCTGCTCCGTTTGGTAAGACACCAGATGGAACAGAGATGATTTCTACGGATATAGCTGAAACTCAAACAAGTGACTATACTTATGGTCATACGGGCCAATCATTTGGTTCTACGGCTGGTACTGTTGCTGATACTAGCAACTATGCTGAAGCTGGAACAGCAGCAGGATCTGAGATAGGAGCTGATATTGCTTCTTTGAAGCTTGTTACGACTGTTTCAACTGCACAGGTACAGGTATATCCTCTTGTTATTTTCTCAGCAGAATGCATAGGGTGTGTATCACTCTCTGGTTATGACGCTGTGATTCCTAAGGTCGTAATGCCACAACCGGCAGTTACTGATCCTTTGGGACAATCGGGTTCAGTTGGATGGAAGAGCTGGTATGCTTGCCAGATCCTCAATGAAGACTGGCTGTATCGTATCGAGTGTGGAGCATCTACTATTAGTTAATAGAGGTGAATGACACAACGCTTTCAGGGGTGGGTTCCGCCTGCCCCTGTCTCAGAGTTGATAAGGGAAACGAGTATAATTGAAATTAAGCACCAAGATTTTAATGGTGGCAATGATACTCTGATTACTAATGCTTACTTTGATCACTATCTTTATCCAGATACTTTGCCGGAAAGAATATCAGTTGTATTGACTGAACCATTCTTGGGTGTGGCAGCAGACATATGTGTAGGGAGAGTGAGTAGAGTAAAGGAAGAAAAGGAGTTATATTTAAAATGGACAGGATTACCGCAGGAACCATATTCGTTTCAGCAACGTCCAGAGTCCTTGTTTCTTCCACCGGACGGATCTAATAAGACGATCCGATTAACAGTCAGACTAAGGGGCAGTGATCCTCCATCTTCTGGCAGAATTTTATTTTTCATTAAAACAAGGGCAATGATATGAGTGGTGAATTAGCAGGGGGATTACTTCCAACAGGAGAATATGGTCATCAGATTAATAGTCCAATGTATGATTCAGGACGCAGAAAGAATGTGTCTGTACATAAAACCTACCAGAATGATATGGCTATGGAGGTTGGTAAGGACTTAAAGACACCTGAGGGTTGGGGAGTTGTAGTGATTGGATATGGTGATGATCCATCTCAGATGGGGCCAGTTACGGTTACACATAATGATTGGGTAATGAGGTTCCCCAGAAATTCTCGCAGGGCTATACCTCCGGGTCATTTTAGTGTGCTTATGGATGCAGTTGAAAGAAAGTATCATCAGGCACAGGAAGGTTCCCCGTTGATTGGTTATGATGTTAACAGGTATAATGTGCAGGTACTGAAAACTCCTGATTCATCTAATATTGATAAAGATAAGGTTAATGAACAAGTTGAAAGAGTTGAAGTTGCATGATAGAACTTGGGGACATTAGATCAAGGGTAGTTACATTACTTCAAGATAAGGATTATGTTCGTTGGAGTAAAACGGAACTGAATAATTATATCCATGATGCATTATTGGATTTAGTACGTACTATTCGTCTGCCATCGGTGGATGTAAATATAACAATTAGTCCGACATCATATCTTCTCAGTCTTCCGCCCAGCTTGATGGATATAAGTGGCGGGTCTATTACAGGTAGGGAGTTGCCTGTAGTGACAATATCTGAAATGAAGAGCTTATCTCAGCAGGGGAGATTACCTGTATTGCTTAAGCAAGGGGAATATTCCGTAACACAAATATTTGGTAATCCATTTTGGGAACCAGTTGAAGATTGGACTACTGTTACCGGGACTCCTCAAACATTAGTGTTAGGACAAAAATCATCCAGTGTTGTTAGGGTATGGCCTATCCCGACAGAAGAAGCAACACTTGTTTTAACAGGTACTTTGCGTCCTTTCCGTATGAGTGACCAAGTCCCATATTACTTTTTAGATGATTCAGATGTTTACTATCCATTAAAAAGAATAATTTCAACACCTCTTAATGGCTGGGTTAGTGGGAATTTACTGACTGATGAAACAGGAAGGGAACTTATATTTGATGAATCAGAGTTAACCTTGGATTATGGTGGAGGTTTGTTTGAACTTATAGCTGAAGATTTTATAACTAACTGTGATATAGATTATGTCTGGGTAGATACATTGTCATATGGGGCAGTTGAGAGGGCATATCTTAAGGAACATGATCTGCGTAATGTCGAGAAAAGTGAGTACTTCAGGAACAAGAAAATGTCCTTAATTGCGGATGCACATAGAGTGGAACCAATTCATCCTGCCTCAATAGCAGGCGGTATAAACCTTAACAGATTTATAGTAAGGCGCTGATGGGAATTTCAATAAAATTCAGGAGAGGTACGGCTGATGATCATGCTACTTTCGGTGGTGCAGAAGGTGAAATTACAGTACAGGATAATTCAGGGGAAACAAATACTGCTTGGGATTTGAGGGTGCACGATGGAACGAATGCATCAGGTTATCTTGTTCCCTCCGCTACAAGTACAGCAACACTTACGAATAAAACATTAACAGGTGCAAAATTTACAGGAACACTTAGTGATGGTAGCGGGAATTTAATTGCTACTGTGTCAGATGGTGTCCTTGTATTTGAATCTAGTAAAATAACATTGGATGCCCCAACTATTGTGGATCAAACTGTAACTGTCCCTATTGAGCAGATGGTTGCTCGTATAGCAAGAAAGAATCAAATGATTTTAGGAGATTAATATGGCGGAAAGATATAGGCGTTTTGCAAAGAGTGGCATTACGACAGAAACAACAGTATATACTGCACCACATGATGGAGAAACTCCTGCAGGTGCAGCAGAGTCTGTGATAATAGGCTTCCTTATAGCTAACACATCATCGTCTGCTGCTGAAGTAACTGTGAAGTTAGTTGGTGTGGATGAAGATGGAGCTGATGTATCAGTAAAAATTGCAGATACGATACCACTTCCGGCAGATAGTACTGTTGATATTATTCCGGGTAAACTTGTAGTGCACCACGCTTTGGATGATACATCTCCAACCAAAGTTCTTGTAGCAGATGTATTAAAGTTAACAGCAACACAAACTTGTGATGTAACTATTTCAGTAGTAGAGAGAGTCTAAATGTCTAAGAGTCCAGTATATATAGGTGCAGGCAGTCAGGAATTAGCAGTTACTTCTGCACAGAATATTATTGATAATGCAGCTGAAATATCCATTCAGCATCAGGAAGTTGTAGATATAGGAGCTACTTATCATGGAGCACAAACAGCAACTCCAACTTCCAGTGTCTTGGATGGTCATATGTGGTTTGATACGAATACTGGTGTTAATTTGCTTAAGTTTTATAATGCCGATACAACTACATGGGAACAGGCAAAGCTCAGTGATTCAAATCAGACACAAGTTAATACCATTACGCTTGGTAAAGATGGGACAACAAGTACAAGTGGAACAAATCTTAATATTGTTCAGGTTGATGTAGTTGCTGATAATATTGCTGATGTAAGTGCTGTTGCAGATATTGATTCTAATGTAACTACTGTTGCAGGCATTAGTAGTAATGTAACTACTGTAGCTGGCATATCAGCTAATACAACTACTGTTGCAGGTATAAGTGCCAATGTTACTACTGTCGCAGGTATTAGTAGTAACATAACAACTGTTGCTGCAGATGGAACAGATATAGGCTTAGTTGCAGGTAGTATTACTGATGTAAATAACTTTGCAGATTTGTATCAGATTGATGATTTTTCTCCTTCTGCTCCTACAAAAGATGGAGGAGGTGTTGATGCATTAGCAAAAGGTGATTTAGCATTTGACAGAACTGCTAATACACTTAGGGTTTACAATGGTACTGCATGGTCAAGTGGGGTTAATACTACTGATGGCGTTATAGTAAAGCAGGAATATACTGGGAATGGCAGCACTAAGCATTATGTCTTAGCCCACGATCAGGATATGGAGATTGTATATCTTAATGGTATTAAGCTGCTTGCCGGTGACGGTTCAAATAACAATGATTACTTCAGTGTTTCAGGAGGTTCCAGTACTACTTATGTTGGTGATGGTAATGTTGCAACCCATATTTATTTCCATACTGCTCCTGCCACTGATTTTGTTATTTCAATAGTAGCATGGGGAGCTTCATCTAATTCATTAGCAGTAGCTAAAACAGGAGGTACATTTACTGGTACATTAAATATTGGTTCAGACGGTACTGGACAGGATGTTATATTTTATGGGGATACTGCTGGTAGTAAAATGACATGGGATCAATCTGAAGATGCGTTAATATTAACAGATTCTACACCAATTCATATAGGTGATAATGCCGATTTGAAAATACACCATGATGGTTCTCATTCATATATTGAGAATGCAGTCGGTTCTCTTAAAATTGCAACCGAAGATTCCGGAATAGCAGTATCAATAGGACACACTACATCTGAAACAACCATTAACGATAACCTAACAGTTACTGGAGATTTAACTGTTTCTGGAGCCACTACGACATTAACCACAGCGGCAATAGCTTTGTTTGATAAGAATATTGAAATAGGTGCAGTTGGTACACCAACTGATTCAACTGCTGATGGTGGAGGTCTTACTCTAAAAGGAGCAACAGACAAGACGATTACATGGACGAACTCATTAGATTCATGGGTTTATAATCAAGGAATAACAGTTGGTGAAGATGGTACAGGATATGATGTTAAGTTTTTTGGTGGTGCTTCTGGAGAGTATATGCATTGGGATAAGTCTGAAAATAACTTAATACTGGAAGGTCAGGAACCACATCTTGGTATTGGTACATCTACACCGTTATTCCCGTTGGATATATTAGTGAATGAGCCAGATGCAACAGATTATACAGAAATGATTCATATGTATGCAGGTAGTGGTAACCATGAGGGTGCGTACATTGGTTTTGCGACTGGTACTGGTACATCGAGGATAGGAGCAGCAAGAGATCCATTGGGGGCGTCTGATGCTGGTACAGACCTTAGGTTTGAAACTATGTATACGCCTAGGACTTCTCCCGGAGGTGATGGGGTTAATTATACTTTCACTATTGATCATAGTGCTAATGAAATTACAACCACTAATGGTGATCATGGGTTAATTATAGGTGATGATGAAACAGATTCTGATAAATATGATACATTGGATTTTACGACAACTGGTACACTTCCCGGTGGTTTAACTGCAGGCATAACCTATTATGTTCTTACCACTTCTGCTGATAATAAAATGACTATTTCTACAACTGAAGGTGGGACAGTACTCGATCTTACAGATGCAGCAGGATCAGGTACTAACTATCTTCGTAGGCGGTCGGGGAGACGGTGGAGGATGGTAGTTGGCAGTAATGGTTATGTTGGTATTGCTGATAATATAACTAGGGTATTGGTAGATACAGGATGGCCTGCTGAAAGATTAGATGTAACTGGCACAGTGAAAGCCGAAGCATTTAAATCAACTGGAGGAATGACAGTAGATGGAGCTACAGTATTTAATGAAGCTGGTTTGGATGTAGATTTTAGGATTGAAAGCCCAAATAAGGATCATTTATTTTTTGTTGATGCTTCCGTAGATAGAATTGGAATAGGAACATCAGTTTGTGAGGATGGTATTCTTACAGTTGCATCTGATGAGAGTAATAAAACATTCCTTACTGGAAACCAAATAAATTTTAGTAAGGATGGAATATCTTATATAGATCAAGAGGGTACTGGTGGCTCAATAAGATTCAGAACAGATAATGGGCAGAATAGAATAACAATAGATAATCCTATTACGATACATGTTGATACAACAGTTTCTGCCACACTTACTGCTACTGCATTCGCAGGGCCACTGACAGGTAATGCAGATACAGCAACAACTGCAACTAATGTAACAGCAGTAGCTAATAATTCAACGAACGAAACAGTATATCCAACCTTTATAGACGGAGCAACTGGAACTCAGGGAATCGAGACAGATACAGGACTGACGTATAACCCTAGTACAGGCTTACTAACAGCGGCAGGATTTGCAGGGCCATTGACAGGTAATGTAACAGGTGATGCAAGTGGAACAGCCGCTACTGTAACTGGTGCTACACAAGCATCTATTACTACCCTTGCTAATATAACTGCACTAACTGTTAATTGCCAAGATGCAGGGTCAGGTATTGTATTAAAAGGTGATAATACGACAGCAAAATTAAGATACAAACTTGGTAGCTTCGTGTGGGGTTTAAATACCTTAGACCCCGGTGCAGGTTCTGATTACAATATTTGCATAGGAGACTATACACAGCAGGATTGTAGTGGAGGTCAATTGAATATTGCTATTGGGCATCAGGCGTTGACAGATAATATCACAGGAATTAGTAATGTAGCTGTTGGGTATCAGGCGGGAGAGACAGCAAAAGGGGATTATAATACTTGCCTTGGTACTCAAGCAGGCGAAGGTTTAACTACAGGGGATAACAATCTCTTACTTGGGAATGAGGCAGGAGATGCAGACTCTCCTTCTGGTCTAGTTGATATTGAAAGTAATGTTATCTGTCTTGGTAATGATGCAACTATGAGTTTTTATTGTACTGATGACAGCATTTCCACTTCTGATGAAAGAGATAAGGCTGATGTGGTAGATTTTACTATTGGTCTTGAATGGGTTGAGGCTTTAAGACCTATAACTTATAAATGGGATAAACGCTCATGGTATGTAGAAAAGAATGAAGAAGGTGATATTATTTCCCGAGGTACACCAGATGGGACACATAAAAGGAATAAGCAGAATATTGGTTTTCTTGCACAGGAAGTATTAGCAATTGAACAGGCACATGGTTTCTCAAATGATAAGAATGATATGCTGACTGTTAACCTGAACGAGGATGATACTGGATATGGATTAAAATATGCTAGACTTGTTCCAGTACTTGTTAATGCAATCAAAGAACTTAGTGCTAAGGTAACTGCATTGGAGAATGCATAATTAATAACTGTGAAGCATAATTATGACTATAGAAGAAATTGATAAGATAATTAATAATCTTAGACAGCAAATACCGCAACTGCAGGCTCAGTTGAATCAGGCTGAGGGGTACAAGCAGGCAATAATGGATATAGAAAAAACTAATCCTAGTAATAAGAAAGAAGAGCCGGGTAACAATAAGGATAAAAAGTAAAAGGGAGTAAAAATGAGTAAAGCTTTAGCATTAGCAGAGTTAGGATCAGTAACATCAACTGCGGCAGAACTAAATCTTGTAGATGGTGGAACTGCAAGGGGTACAACAGCGTTTGCTGCCGGTGACGGTGTTGTAACTAATGATGGTGGTACAATGCGTATGACCAATATTGATACCCTTGACACATACTATTCTGCAACAACAAAAACTTTAACCAATAAGACTCTTACAAGTCCTATTCTTGGCACTCCTGCTTCTGGAGTTATGACTAATATGACCGGAGCAGTTTCTGCTTCAATTGGTAATGACCAGATTGATAGTCAGCATTATGCGGCAGGATCAATTGACAATGAACATCTTGCAGATGATGCCGTTGGGACAGATGAACTGGCAAATAATGTTGTGATAAATACATCTGGGGCAATCACTACGAGTGCTAATACAACAACATCCAGCCTTATTGTAGCAGATGCTGGTAACATTGGTTCTGCAACAGATACAGATGCAATAGCAATTGCTGCCAATGGGAATGTAAGTATATCCCAAGATCTAATAGTAACTGGTGCTCTTACTATTAGTGGAGGAACTACTAAAATTGAAAGTACTGTGACTACAGTTGTTGATCCAATTATGACTCTTCAAACTGCAGTTGGTGGGGGAGCATTAGGCTCAGACACAAATAAAGATGTGGGATTAGCATTACAATATCATACAGGATCAGCAGCAAAAACCGCATTTCTTGGTTTGGATGATTCAACAGGTAAAATGATATTTGTTCCCGATGCAACGATTAGTTCAGAAGTTGTTTCTGGAAGTGCTGGAACTTTAGTTTCAGATTTGGAAGGTGATGTTACAGGTGATCTAACTGGCAATGCAGATACAGCTACTACCCTTGCAACGGCAAGAGATATTGGTGGTGTTTCCTTTGACGGCACAGGGAATATTACTTTACCCGGAGTAAATTCAGCCGGGAATCAAGCCACATCTGGTCTAGCAGCAACAGCTACAGCTTTGGCCACTGGCAGGACAATAGGCATGACAGGTGATGTTGTCTGGACTTCCCCCTCCTTTGATGCTTCTGGCAATGTAACTGCAGTAGCAGCAATAGGAAGTGATGTTATTATAAATGCAGATGTTAAATCAGATGCTGCAATAGCTATCTCAAAGACTGCTTTGGTTGCTGGTACAGGTATGACTTTATCAACAAATACCGTAAATGTTATTGGTGGTACAGGTATAACAGCTAATGCAGATGACATTGCAATTGATGCAACTGTTGCAACACTTACTGGATCACAAACATTGACAAATAAATCTATTGTAGCAACACAACTTACAGGTACAATAGCAGATGAACGTATGCCTAATTTGACAGGTGATATTACAACATCTGAAGGTGCTGTAGCTACTGCAATCGCAAGTGATGTTATTATAAATGCAGATATTAAATCAGATGCTGCAATTGCAATGTCCAAGACTGCTCTTGTTGGAGGAACAGGACTGACATTAGCCACAAACACATTAAATGTAGATGCAGCTCAAACTCAGATTACTTCAGTAGGTGGTATTACAATTGGTGGAAACTGGACTGCTGCATCACAAACCTGTGCAAATCTTGGAACAGTTACAACAGCAGATATTAATGGTGGGACTATAGATGGAGCGACTATTGGTGCATCATCTTACACAACTGGTAAATTTACTACTTGTGATGCAACTACAGACTTTACCGTTGGTACTCTTACTATTGCAGACGGGAATATCTATGATTCTTCACCATTAGTCATTGATGCTCTTACAACGACTATCGCAGGTGCTGGTGGACTATTGATTGATCAAAATACTAATGCTAAGGCATTAGATATTGATTATGAAGGAACAACTGCAAACTGTTTGCATATTGATACAAATGGTATGACCGAAGGTAAATCGTTGTATATTAATGCAGGAAGTGGTTTAACATCAGGTCAAGCAATAGAAGTAAATTCAAATTCTGCTGATACTACTGCAAGAAACCTTGTTCGGTTTACAAACGATAATTATTTAGCAACTGGATGTATAGCTTTAAAAATAGATCAGGATTCTACTGGTGGTGCTATAGTTGTTCGTAATAATTATGCTGGCCACCCTACTGCTGATGATACTAATGATGCTTTGCCAGCAGATGTATTTAGTGTTGATGGTTTTGGTGCAGCGCATTGTGGTGATAAGAATAATCCAAGAGGTACACATGCTACGGAGAGAGCAGCACTCGTAGTAGGTGATAGGGCAGGAGCGACAACGAATTGTTGGGCGTTTAAATCTGGTGGTAATCTGGCAATGCATGTAGCTTATATAGGCTATTTTGACATGAATATGGGCGCTTCATTCAAGATGAGATATAATGGAGCGAACAGGATTTTATTTTCGTCAGATATAACTCTTTCAGTTGATACTCATTGTTCAGCAGAATTAACGGCAACGACTAAAACATTTAAGATTGATCATCCGTTAAAGTCAATGAGACGGTCACATACTCTTAGTCATGCTTCTATTGAAGGCCCAAAAGCAGATTTGATTTATCGAGGTAAGGTTGATTTGGAGAATGGAGAAGCTACTATAAATATAGATACTGTTTCAAAGATGACCGAAGGTACATTTGAAGTGTTATGTGATGATGTACAAAATTTTACCTCAAATGAAACAGATTGGAAAGCAGTTAAAGGTTCTGTCTCAGGCAACATATTGACAATCTCCTGTGAAGATTCAACATCAAGTGCAACTGTATCATGGATGGTTATTGGAGAAAGAATGGATGATGCTATAAAAAAGAATGCAAATACTGATATACATGGCAAAATAATTCCAGAACGATTACAGAATGCTTCATGGAAGGAAGCAAAATTAAGTTCTCTTCTGAATGAATTAAATGCAAACACTAAATAAAGGATAGTTATGTCTCACCATACGTTTAAAAAAGTTGAAGGGCTACCAGTTGAAAGTGATTTTAAGAAAGTAGTAGTCGAAAAAGATGAGCAACCTGACAATGTAAAGAACAATACAACTTATTATGATTTAGAGAATACGTTGGAAGAAATTGATGATCAGATTAATATTTTAACTAAAAGTAAAATTGATATTGAAGCACAAATGGTTGAAATTGAGAAGGTAGCAAACGATGAAGAAACAAAGAAACTAAAAGCAAAAGCAGACAAGGAAAAGGAAGAATGATTGATGAAACGTGTAAACAATTCACTACTTGGTGGGGGTGGTAATGCTTTGGAGAACAGAAAGCTTCTTAATTTCTGGGCACGATTTACCATATCAATTGCCAATGCGGTTACGTTTCTTGTTTTATTGTATTTATTGTTCTACTCGGAGGTTAAAGAATCGAGTCGTGACTTGGTTAATATCCTCTGTGGTGCATATGTGGCAGTGCTTGCTAAAAGCACCGATTATTGGTTCCGTGAAAAGAAAGATCATGAGCATGAAGAGGAGATGGATAGGGTAAGAAATGGTAAGTTTGATTCAAAAGTTTAAGGATCTATTCACAAAACCTTCTGCTGAGGATCAGGATAGAATAGACAGGTGGCGAGCAGAGCTTAATAGAAAAGATAGATTAGATAAACTACATCGTAAGGCCCGTGGACATCTTAAAAAGGGTAGAAAACAAATTATTACATAGAACAGAAAAGGATATGGGTATGAATGGTACTATGTCTGCAGTTGCAGAGCACAGTCTGGTTAAGGCAGCAACTCCATTTGTAGTTGCGGCTCTTATTGGTGTAACAGGGTGGGGTTTCTCTAGTATTCTTAGTTTACAACAGGATATGAAGCTTCTAAGAGATGGATCTATACATAATTTAGAGGAGAAAGTAGACGGTTTATCTAAAAAGATTGATGAGATGAGCACTACATTAACTGAGCTTAGGGTATCTTTGGGGGGCCGTGAAAGGTTCAATAAAACTCATTAAATTAATTATGCTATCACTATTATTAATTGGTTGTTCAACATCGAAATCCACAACTAGATTTGGATATTGGATGGATCGGGGATCAAGTACATTCCCTAGTATATATCAATGTGTGAGTGTTTCTGAGCCACACTTAAACAAAGAATGTAATGAAGGAGAACTATGGTAGGTTTATTAGCCCCGTTAATTGGTGGTGCAGTTAAGACAATGTGTATGAGTTTACTCTCTGAGAAGCTTCTACAACAGGTAATTCTGATACTTTTAAGGCGGTTAGTACAGTCAACAGACAATAAAGTAGACGACAAGATACTTGCTGCTTATGAAAAAAGTATTAGTTGATAGAGCCTCAGAGGTTTTATTTTACTCCGGAGAACATTATTTAAATATTTATTAGTGGGGATAACTATGTGGAATTTTAAGGATACAATTAAATCTTTTACCTTCGATGAAATGGCTTGCGGTCACTGTTCTCATTGTGGAGGTCTGTCTAATATGGATGAACATTTTATGGTGAAGCTTCAGCAACTTAGGGATGTATGTGGGTTTGCTCTTCCCGTAAATTCTGGTTATCGTTGTGCCCAAAAAAATATTGATTGCGGTGGACATTTAACCTCAGGCCATCTTACTGGAGAAGCTGCAGATTTAAGGTGTGATCGTGATAGGGCAAGAGTTGTTATTAAAAAAGCAATTGAAATGGGATTCTCAGTAGGTATCCAGCAGAAGGGAGATGGACGTTTTGTCCATGTGGATACAAAACTACGTAAATCAGGCAAGGCAAACTTGTGGAGTTATGCTTGAAAGATAAAAAAAATAAAGTAAGAAGGGGAATGGAAATTGAATTTCAACTTGAAGATTCTGACTTGGTTTTTACTTTTGAACCTGACTGGGATAGGAAGACCCATTCTAGCAGGAGAGTTCAGTGGCAACTTTCCCACGGCTCACATTCGGGAGCTTTGGCAGATATGTTCAATGACATACCAACATAAGCATCCTCAACTCAATCAGATGACACGTTGGGTAATTTGTGACTGTTACACTGATCTGATCCGAAAAGACCTTACACCTGAGAAAATTAAGAAGATGGAATATGAGGAAGCAAAAGAATTATCAACAAAACTTATCAATGAATGTAACGTAGTATTGAAGAAGGAAACATATTCATGCCTAGAACCGTTCTCAGACAATTTACAGGTGGCATCTCTAACGAGATAGACGCTCAGAACCTTCGTGAAGACCAAGGGGAAGAATCTCTTGATATAAATTTAAAAGGATTTGCCCTTGAACCCGGTGAAGCATTGGCGGATTTAGCTGATGCAGGACATTATCATTATCGTGGTGAATGGATAAAAGATTCTCAGGCAGTATCATTTGAAGAATCTGGTATTGGAGTAGTAAAGACTTATGATAACCAGAGGCCGAAGTTTGAAGAGATTATTAATAATAAAGATAATACTTCAAGAGATCTAGGCCCAGCACTCCCTCCGGGCACATCAATTAGTGGAACAATCGTATCAGAAGGAACAAGAGGCTTAAGACCAGCGGAGGGTTCACACCTTCTTAAGGTTAAGTCAGATAAGTTTGGTGTTACTGATGATGGAGATTCAGAACTTGATCCCCCTTATAGTGATGCCCCCTCATTAGCAGAACATAAGGCTGATGTTACCAATGATATAGATGATATATATTATTATGGTGGCCAGCCATACTGGATTAATAAGGTCAGTGAAGCTAATTGGCAGGTACAAACTAGGGCAGTAGATGGCCAAGGTGAGTTTACTGCTCAA
>VTLG01012830.1_pt1 | contig 41114 bp, 57 predicted proteins | sample 4694571 | NCBI WGS metagenome assembly VTLG01 (sample SAMN12604809, study PRJNA352737) | marine metagenome | biome: ENVO:00000447; feature: ENVO:00000209|ENVO:00000569|ENVO:01000036; material: ENVO:00002151; isolation source: viral sequences binned using virsorter ...
GACGTGGCGCACTGGATTCCCACACGGGAAGCCGGGCTCCTTTCTAAGATACCAGCGGCGCGCGTGCCTGCTAACTTGACAATCAGGTTATCAGCAACGAAGGTAGACGGCCCCGCACCGCGAAGCTGGCATCTAACAAGCACAGTAGTAACCGAAGGCCGCACCTGTCCAGCGCCTGACCAGGACAACGAGTGCAAGAGCTGCCGGGCATGCTGGGACAAGGACATTCAAAACATAGCATATGGTAAACACTAGGCCGGGGTACGTGAAGCACGGCCAGGGCGTCGACGAAGCTTACCGCAAGTGGGGATACAAGCTCCGGCGCGCAAGGGCTCAGGCCACAAGCGAACAAGCGAGCAAGCGCTCAAGCTCGGACCAGGACGCAAGGGCACACGCACCGGGGGCCTCAAGCCCGCAAGCGCTCAAGCCGCGTATCGCGGAGCCTGGATAAAGTATCGGGAACCGTTGATCGTGGGGCTGGACTAAGATCCAAGTGTTCGTAGGATGCTTGATATGGAAGGCTATTTGGTGTGGTGAGAAAGCAACTTTTTTACTTTTTGTTACTTTTAGCTCAACTGTAAAGAATCCTTGTTTTTCAGTATAACCAACTAGGTCAGGAAAGCCAAAAGATGCCCAAGATTCAACGCGTGTCCATATAATATTTGGTGTGTTTTTCTTAACTCGTTGCCAAAGTTTTGACTCAGGTTTCAAAGTAAAAACAACAGTACTAAAAAGATAAATAAAGCTATGTCTATTTTGTCTGGTGGTGGGTTAAAATTCCATCCCATTACTGCACCAGTATGACACATCTATACTTTTCTCTTGATCCTATAATTTTATTTTCAACAAGTGTAATTTCTTTAATGTTAAATTCTTTTTGCAAAGGGTTTCTACCCTCTGGTAATACCATCATAACCTTTGCATTAGCTCCAACCTCAGATGTAGCAAACCTAGTAAGCACAGTTATAAAGTTTTTAACATCATAATAATTATGTGCTGTTTTTAATTGTTTGTCTACATCAGAACTGTTGTCATTGAGTATAGAATTAGTTTCAATTAATTCATTAATACTCATTTCGTCTGGTGTTTTGTCGTGTATTGTTTTATCAATATCCACTAATAAAGGTGTTTTCTTTTTTTTCATATTATCTCCTTTTTCCTTGCCCCCTATATTTTTTAAATGATCTACGTTTCTGTTTATTTTTAGGACGAGAACGTATACTGTGTCCTATCGAAGTTCTTTTTTCTGGTCCTGGCTCGTGTTCTCTATACGACTTAGCTCTCTTCAAGTATTTCTCCTTGACAACACTCGTCTATGTTAGCTTTACAATACTCACACTGCTCGTGACCATGCACATTAATTTTATTAGTTATCATACGACACCAAGGACATGTAACTAGATTATCTTCAACTGACATCTTTATAGTCTCCTTCAATTAAAGTTTGATTGTCTTCGTATATTTTTTTCATTTTAGCTTCTAATTGTTCAATAGATAAATCTTCTATCTTACCTGTCAAACTTATTTTTTGCTCAATGTAAAGACCCGCTGCTTTTCCTCTTGCAATTTCTGCATTTGTAGCTGCTGAGAAAGCGCCCTTTGCAAGAGCCTCTTGGCGTATACGACCGAGTTCTGTGATGTGACGTTCAAAGCTAACCTCGTACTTTTTCTGTATTTCAGATCTAAGTTCTCCAATATGTTTAACAACAAGCGGAAACTTGTTTGCATTACGGAGTTCAGAAGCACGAACATGTGCCGAGCCTTCAGCATAACCTGCTTCAACAGCACATTCAGTGGGTGTTTTACGTCCTTCATTGTATACCAGCAATTCACAAAATTTCTTTTGTTGTTCAGTTAATAATTTGGGTAAGCCCATGTTGTAAGTATAAGTAAATTTACGTTAGATTACAATTTTTATTATAAATTTAATGAATTTTTTAATATGTCCTAATACAAACTCATTTAAGAACCATCTTACTACACGCATTACTATTAAGATTGGACTAGATAATACATCAAAAACAACTAATGCTACGTCAACACCTGTGTCAACTATATTATCTAAATTAAAATATTTCTTAATTCCCCGTTGGGTTTTCTGTGAGGATTTTGACAATTCTCTTCCTCCCCATGTCTATTTCGACCTCAGCCTCTACCTGCACACACTGCATGAATATTCCATCTTGTTCCGGGCCAATATTCTGCATGGCTACCCGTTTGGTCCTCAAACAGTCAGACATTCCCTCAGTTGGCACCGTCTCTATTATGGAACCGTTAGTTATAAGTAGTACTGCGAATAGTGTTTCAATCATGTGACACTCCATTCTGTCTTAGTTTATCAATTAGTGTTTCAACATCTATCATACGTTCTTCTATAAACTGTAGTTGCATATTTAGTTTTGCAATCTCTGGAACCTCTTTATTAACATGAGTACGAAGTTCTTCTTGCGTTTTTGACAGCCATTCCACCAACATGTAGAGCTCATTTATCTGTGGACTGACCATGGTGCCTTTGGGGACTCCGCTAATAAATTCATTAGCAGATTCCATGTCTTGTGCCATTAGCTGTTGGGTTGTCTCCAGCTTGTTTAATCTTTCCTGTATCGAGAAGAAGCTCATAGTGCCGATTGCGACTGCTGCGAGAATGGCTAAAAGGTTACGAGCCGGGAGTGAAATTTGCGTCGAGTCCGAGAGCTTCATTTAACAATTCCATCTACGCCTAGCTTGATTAATTCTAGAGTTAGGATCGTTTTGAGTTTTAGCAGACGATCTAGCTTTTTGTCCTGCTGATCGTGCACAATATGATTTACGTCTCTTTGCTGCTTTACTACCTTTTTTAACTTTGCCTGTAACTGCTGTTTTTAATTTGCTTCCAGGATTTGCTCTTCTGTATGCAGCGACACCTTTTTTAGTCATGCCAGCACCAGCTTTAGTTTTACGATAGTTACCACCTTTGCCAGTGGTTTTTCTAATCGGATTTTCCGACCGAGCCATTAGCTTTTCTTACTAGTCTTCTGACTTTGTTTAATAGCTTTTGCAGTTGGTGCACCTTTAGCACCCTTCTTACGCATTTTTTCACCGCGCTTTTTCTTTTGCGCAATGTTATACCATAAACCTTTTTTAGCTACTCTACCGTCTTTTGTTACGTGTGTTTTTTTAGCCATTACTTAGCGCTTCCTCCTCGCTTCATTCTTTTTTTCATCATGCCGCCGCCCATTTTACCTGCGCGTCCGCCTGCTTTCATTCTTTTTTTCATCATGCCACCGCCCATTTTGCCAAAACGATTGGTTTTAGATGGAGGTCCCGCGGGTTTTTTAGTCTTACGCTTTTGCCGCTTGCGCAGTAAGCTTAAAATTTTTCCACCTACTGCTTTGTCTGTTCTTTTTGGTGGTTTAGCACCTGAAACGTTTGGTGTTTTTTGTCTGATAATTTCTCTTTTCTCATTTTCTGATTGACCAGATCTTTGAGATCCCGCAATGGATCTTTTAGTTTTTTTTAAAATTTGTTTCATAATTCCTCCATTGTTTTTTGCTGTTCGTGGTATTACACCACGTCCCATAAGAACATCTTTTTTAGTAACTTTACCGTCACCAGATAAATCAGGAAACTTTTTTGCTGGGCCTCCTTTTTTCATTCTTTTTTTCATCATGCCGCCGCCTCTTTTCATAGTGCGTCCGCCACGTTTCATTCTTTTTTTCATACCCATCATGATCTGTATCTCCTATAAGCTTGTCTTTTTAATACTGTACCCTCGTAATAGTCTGAAGGCCAGTGATCATAATATCCGGTTTTGCGTAAATTGTCACTAGCTTTTTCTAACTCATCAAAGTTTTGTATAAGTGTCATCATAAAGTTATTTTGTGGCTGCCATTCGCCAGTTTCCAGGAATTCTATTGGCTCATCTTCTTCTTCGTCGTGTGGGTGTGCTCCCATAAGATATATATCTTGTGGTACATACACCAAATTATATGCATGTATTACAGCATCATACTCTTCTACTGAGTATTGTATGTCGTCACAACCTACAATAACTATCTGTATGTTTGGGTCTCTTACTATCTCAATACCTTTAAGTATTGTATCTAAAAAGTTATCAAAGTTATGACACTCTAATATTTTATATTTTTTTTGTAGTCTTGCCATACGGGCGTATGGGCATACTGGTACATTACCTAAATGTTCATTCTTAGGTTCTAAGTATTTTTCAGACCATTCTAAGATGTCTTCTGTAATTGATGTCAATTTAATAAAGGGTTATCGTTTGCTGCTTTTAATTCATTTATTTTTGCATCAAGATACTCGATAGCTGCACCATTAATTGCTACATCTTTTTTAAGACCATCTACTTCTTCTTTTAGTTCTTGATAGTCTTCTTCTTGAGATGCACCAAGTGCATTAACTCTATTGTTTATCTTTTCATTAAGTTCTTTTATGTCGTCGTTTATTCCTGATAGATCAGTTGACTCATAGGATACACTTTCAAGTGCATTTAATCTTGTCTGGAATTCACCCCAAGCATAAAATCCTCCGCCAATGGCGCAAACAACGCCGACAAGGCTGGCATATGTGCTGAGTTTATTAATTAGATCTGGCATCCATTAATCCTTTTAGTTTTATATAAGCATCATCTGTAGCTCGCTGTGCTTTATTTAATTTAATCTGATACTGAACCACTGGATCAGTTGCTACAAGATTTGCCTGCGTATTATAAATAGTTTTGCTATAACTGTCTAGACTGGCTTGTATAAAGAAAGCTGGATCTCCACTAGGTAACTGACGTGTATCAAATATTGCTGAGTTCATATTAAAATATGAAGATATGTCTGCTTGTGTTGATACCATCTCTTTAGACACTATTTCATTAACTGCATCTAGAGTTATACTAACTCTCTGCATCTCATTAGATATTTTGTTTTGAATAACCTTTTCTAGTGCTGCTACCTTAATATCTAAATCAACTTCCACATTTTCGTCAGATTCTTGTCCTGGTGTTTCAACTGGTTCCTCGACAATTTCTTCTTGTTCGGCAACGTCTGTTGTCTCTTCCGGCTCGTCTGCAATAGGGCTTTCGCTACTGGGTTGTTCTTCAATCTGTTCATTACTTGTTTCCTCAATTGGTTCTTCTGCAGGTTCTGTTTCAAGTGGTTCCTCTTCCACCGGCTCTTCCTCGACCAAGGCTACCTCTTCCAGGGGCTCTTCTTCCTTCATTGGTTCTTCTTTAAACTCTTCTGCAAATTCTTCAACTAGTTCCATTGGTTCTTCTTCAATATATTCTTCAAACATCTCCTCAAACATTTCTTCCGCCATTTCCATATCTAACTCTTCCATTGGAATCTCTTCAAACATTTCTTCAAACTCTTCTATAAAAGCTTCATCAGTGAATGCTTCTATATACATCTCTTCCTCAAAATAAATTTCTTCTTCAAAGTATTCATCTGCAAAATAAATTTCTTCTATTGGTGGTAACTCAGTAAACATCTCCATTGGTGGAGGTTCATCAAAGAACTCTATTTCCTCAAAGGCAAGAGTGTCTGGAATAAATTCTTCCATGAAAACGTCTTCGTAATAGTCGTCTTGATAATAAGCGTCTTCAAAAAAAAATTCATCAAGTGTTAAATAGTCCTCTTCTATTTCAAATTCTTCTTCCTCAAAAATTTCAGTATTGAATGAGTATTCAATATCTAAAAACTCAGGTATGCCTGGTTCTTCATATAGATATATATCTTCTAGATATAGGTCGTCTTCAAAAGTATCTAAGAAAGTTTCAATGTCTGCTATCTCTTCTTGTGCAGGGCAAGTAGGTGGCGACTTTTCATAACAATAAGTTACATCAGTAATAGTAGTTGAGCTTAATGCCGAATAGCTAAGTCTTAAGTCAGGTTGTATAATATCTGGTCCACTGTGGCCATTGTTCCAATTACCTGCAGCATTATCTATATCAAATGTAAATCTTGTAGTTAATGTGCCGTGTGAGTTTTCTGCATCTGGTGCAATAATTAAAGTATTAGAGTGTGAATTAAATTGATTATTATAATTAGTTGTATCTTCCAAAATTATACTTTGAGTAGTTGTATCAATACCGTTTGTTGCAGTTTGACGCATTTCAATAGTGCTCTCCCACTGATTCCACCACCTGACCTTAGCTGTTAAGGTTGAAGTTAAACCTTGTTGCAATTCTTGTTCTGTTAAAATGTCTTGAGAGTTAAGTGTAGATTCTGCATACTTACCATCTTTACCTGTAAGATAAATGTTTTCGTTTATGTCGCTGGAATCAGGGAACATAGTTCCTGTCCAAGTACCATCATTCCATTGTTGAGATAATAAATTATTAGTGACTACAGGATTACCTGTTGTAATAGTCGTTACAGTCGTAGTGTCGCCTGGGTTGGGTGTATCTTCAATAGTTACAGTCTGGCTATTTGCTGCCGAGCTGAACAGGATTACCGCTGCCATCAACGATATATGCTTCCTTATCATCCATTGCCTCCGTAATCTTTGCATCAACTTCTTCCATGTAGCTTAAAGCAGCTACATACTCTTCATAATCAGGTCTTTGTTGTTCATATTTTTTCCATTCTTCTTCAGCTTCGCTTCCAATTTTTCCATAAAATGGACATGGAGTTCCGGCCATAATCATGCTTTGAAAAACGCGATGGTCTTGACAAAGAATAGCGACCGCCGAAACCTTCATGTTAAAGTCAAAAAGTAATTTAGCTAATTTCATTCTTTCACAATTCATATCACGCTTTGTAATACCAACTGACATTCCTAATAAAGGTTTTTGCAATCCGGCAGAGACCCCTACAGTGCAAAGATCTTGCGACATGGCTGAAATTCCAGGCGCTGATGCTGATGGAACTGTTCTAGTGTCGCCAGTATAAGAATTGTTATTAGTAGTTGAGGTAGTGGTTGTATTAGCTGATGAACCACTTTGATATGTTGTGCTCGAAGTACTTTCGTATCCACCTGTGATAGCGGTATTTGAACCTGTTGAGTTTACCTGATCGTTTGTCGTAGAGCCTGTATTAGTAACATCTGCCATTGCTTGATCCATTAATGCACCAAACACCCATAGCATAGCTACAGTTATGCCTACAATAATAAGAATATTCTTCATGACTCCCCCCGGAATAAATAATTACCACTAGCAACTGTGCACTTGTCCCGACACCTTTGTGGTAGACGTTGCTAGTGATAATTAATTATACAGTATCTTTTTCTTTATTCATATTATTTTTTATGAAATCTAACAACCAAGGGTTGTCTATAAATATACCTATCTCAAAATTAGATAGATTATTTACTACTATTTCCTCTGCGTCATCTTCTTTAAGAGGACCATTAGCTTGGTTAAGTCCTGACACATATACCGCTGCATGTTTTATCTCATGCCACAAAGAATTTGCCATTTCTTGTCCACACAAATCATGTTGTAAAAGTATAACGCCTTCGCGCGCACGATACTCTCCATAACTTTCTGTCATATCATCTGATTTAAAGTCAGGACGAACATATTTTATCTGTATGTTTCTATAACCAATTTTAACACTATTGGGTAAATCTTTATTAACACTTTCAAGTGTTGTAGGTTTGCTGTTTTTTACGGTTTTCTTTGGCATAAACAATTTATGCTTATATCTTTTTTTAAGTCAACATATAGTGGGGAAATGACTCTACCGTCTTAAAAAAAAAACTAAAAAATACCTCGCGTGACAAGTATTGAAAAACTAGGAAAAATTGACTACTCTACCGCTGTCTACCGTTGAAAAAAATGACATGGTAGAGTGTTTGTTTAATAAATACATATACTTAAGTTAAATTTTACCGTTACCGCCTGATTTTTGAAAAAATTATTTTTTTTACACTTGGGGGGTCAAATCTCCACTATATAGTAGATACTATAGTGTTGCATAAATGTCACACTTCAGGACCGTCTGGTTCTGGTTTTGAATACCGAGACTCGCAAAAAAACTCAAAACCCTTCATATCTCCTTTTTTATTGTGGTTTTCTAATAGATCTAAGGTTAGCTGTACTTTATTTTGAAACAAATATTCTTGACAAGTCGGTACAGAATCAAACGTAGCTCTGTCATATTGAGTATATACAACACTATCTGTCCCTGAAAAAAACAACATTGCAGTAATAATAAAATACATTTAACCCCCATAAAACTCGTTTAATCTTCTAAGAAACTGATGTTTAGCTTCTCGATACTCTTCACCTTCTATCACAAACTCTTGAAAATAACCATCCTTAGAGCACATTAAAATTACGCCTTGCTCTATCGCCGTATTATATACAGCGTCATGGGCCATGCCATAGGCGGCCATTTGTAAAAAGTAGTCCCCGATCCACTCTCTTTGCTTCGGTTTATTCGTTTGTTTAAAGTCAATAATACTGACCTTATCGTCTATTTTACCAATTAAATCGCAGCTTCCAGCGTATAATCCTGGGTAATACAACACAGCCTCTATACCATAAATGTCTGAACACCTGTTCAATCCCCGGTCCACGATTATTTCAGCCATCTTCTGCGCATCTTGACCAACTGTCGTCAAGTCCAAGGACCGCTGACCACGGATTAAATCCTCCAGGTACTTATGCATAGCTGTACCGCGAGCTGCGGCTTCGTTTTTTATTTTTTCGGCTGTTTCTTCACCGACTTTCGCTTTCCAGCGGTCGATGCTTTCTTTGTCTTTTTTACTTTTCGTTTGCGCGATGACGGTGGTGACTGACGGGAGCTTGCGCTCTTCGCCGTCGACGGTGTAATGCCTAAGGCCCTGAATGCTTTCGCGAGTAGATCTAGGATATTCATAACGATTTACTACCTTCACACTAAAGTTCTATTCTTAAAATATACTATTCCTTCGTGATAATCTATATCACACGGATTACCAGCCAATTCAATAGGAGTCATTTGAGACATTCTAGCCCAATTAGTGTGTCCAAATTTTTTCTTACAAATTTCATCAACTAAGTGTGCGGGCATATCCACAAAATCTGACTTAGTCATATCTGTTTCAGTATATGGCGCGCCAGTATCCTCTGGTATCCAATCTATCTCTAAAGTATCCATTATTCTTTCATGGCGTACGGATCAGTTGACAACTCACGTTGTTTCTTGTCCGGTTGCTTGCCCGTTATAATATCTTCCATATTCTTATGTAAATAGTTAGCCATCTGACCAATAATATTATCTTGAGATAGTGTGTCAACAAGCTCTTTTAAAGACTCACCGTGCTGTAAGCACCTAGAAATTAACTTTCCGGATGCTCTTAGCTCTCTATCTAAATAAGAATCTGTAGGTTTTAGCTTCATCCAGAAAGCCAACGGTGTAAGACCAGTGTCGCTTGGTATATAATTAACAATACCTATAACGCGTCTACCATCTATAGGTAGAGCGAAAGTTGCACTCATCATCCGATTAGGAATCTCTGTTCTCACCGTTTTGTTTTCCTTAATTAAAGTCATCCTCGTGTGCCTCTATAAACTGGTACAAACCTATATTAGTCTCCTTCACCTGTTGTATCTCCGCCCACATAGTTTCGATTACACTGTATATACTAAAGATAGTTACAATATTTGCAATCATTAATCCCATTGAAATTAATAAAACTGTCCACACTATAAGATTACTAGTGTACGCTTCTAGCTGAATCTTGAAGTCTTTCATAAGCTTTCATCCTCCTTTGCTCTATCAGTTCTAATTGTTTTATGTACCAAATACGTTTCATGTCTTCGTCTTTGGTTGCTCTCATTGCGTATTGTAAGTTTTCTAGTTTTTTTGCAAAACTACTCATATTGCCCTCCATGTTGTTGGGTGTGGTAATAAATGTTCGGTTACCACTCCCGGTTTAGCAGTTATTATAATATCACCACTAATAGACACTCTTGGTATATCAGTAGTGTTCTTTTTTTCTGTGCCATGAAATACATGACTTGGAAACACAAGTAACATTCCAGGTTCACCCATAATGCTTACTGTTTGATGATTCGCATCATTCCATTCAGTTGAGTCCGGCATATAAAATCTTTTTTGCTGAGGCTCATAGAAAGTCAAAGGCGAATGATCCTTATTTATCTGTACATAATACACGAAACTATAAACAGATGCTACGTGTTCGTGAGTTGATATAAACTGGTTTTTTTCAGAGTATGTCGCCCATGATTTTGTAATAAAAGCGTCAGAATCTTTATATTTTAAGTTACCAAAAAATATTCCAAGACATTTTTCTATTTCAAAAAATAAATCTTTAAACTTTTTATTAGTGTGTAAATTATCGTTTATTTCAGAAATATCTACTTTATCAGATGTAAATGCAGCTGTATCTTGAACAGCAATATTTGTTGCTACAATTTCATTTTCAATTATAGGTAAAATTTCTTTATTTATTTCTGTAAATTTTTCTATTGTATCTACAGCAATCAAAGAACCTAGTATTCTAGTTATTTGCATATGTGGTCCTTTACACCCTCCATGAAAATTTATAATTTTTCTTTCAAATGGTCTCACCTGTTTTCATCCATCTAGGTTCTATACCACCTTCAACGTTTTCTCTACATTGATACGCAGGTAACATAACCCAACCTTCACAATTACATTGTGGACAATTTGTCTCTTGTCCATCATGCAATCTTATATAGCCATTACCCGCACAACGCGGGCAAATAGCTTTAACGTCTTGCTTTCCCGTTAGATTTACCATTTTTTTTCTTTAATTCTTTCTCTAATAAAAATTCTATTACTTTCTGTACACTAACAGGTACTTCAAATCTTCCTTGAGCCATACTCATTAGTTTGTCGTGTGTATCAGTTGATACGGATACTGATTTAAATTTGCTTATATCAGGCATTTTATTCTCCTTGTTACGTTATTATATGGGATTATATAGTGTCAATATTATATTTGACAAGAGTTTATTTTAAATTATTATGTAAAAATCTTCTCACCTTCATATGTCGGTAGCTTTTCTTAGTTGCCGGCATTTTTCTTTTAAAAACAAACAGTTATATGTATATAATTTTAACATTTAAATTTTTTGCTGATTTGTTTTTTACACGATTTATGTGGCTACCGTCTTTTCTGTAACTTTTTGTTTTAACATCGTACAAATCCACGGCCCCCGTTTCAGTATTCACGACAACTAGATCAGCCGGACCACGACCACCTAATTCATAATAAACATGATTGTTTGGTTCTTCTAAAAACTTTATAGCCGCTTTAAGTTCATTACTGATACCAAGCTGGCATCTATGTTTATGTTCAGTTCCTTTTGAGTGTGTAGGCATCTTCTAAATAATTAAATGTTACTTTACCGTTAACATGTTGTGTGTGTTTTCTATTACACGTCATACATTGATAAACTCTTTTATCGTCTTCAGTAATTAATCTTACAAATGGAACGTATGCATTGCATCCGTCACAAACTCCAAGAGTAATTTCTATTGGGTCTTTATCAGTGTATGTCACCCCAGTTTTCTCCTTGTTCGTAATCTACTTTATTCGGGACCTGTAGCTCAATCGCTTCTTCCATAACTTTAATAATTTTCTCTGCGTGTTGTATGCTTGCAACTGAGATATCAAGTTCATCATGAATTTGTATATGGGGAATCACCCCCTCTCTGTACAAGGCCAACATAGACTGCTTAGTCATGTCCGCAGCTGATCCTTGGATCAACTTGTTCAAAGCTTTGTACGTGAACGCGCGTTTAATCCCCGGTCCATGCTCCCTGAGGGCATCGGCGTGGTTCAGTGGTTTCTTAATACCGAAACCATGGGGTTCCCACATGTCGAAGTGGCATAACCGGCCACCAATAGTTCTTATCTTACCACTATCATCTGCTCTACGTGACACAGCTTCAGATAACATCTTAACAAACGGTGCTTTCTGATGATAGGTTTTTAAAAGTTTCTCAGCTGCTTCTTTCAGTAGCCCTAATTCTGCCATAAGTTTATTCTTACCCATGCCATACATAATACCAAGATTAATTGTCTTTGCTTGTTTACGTTCAATGCCGGCCATGTCCGCAATCATCTGGTGAAAGTCTGCGCTACCATCTTTATATGAATCTACAATCGTTCCTGTGCCCTCTAAACGCATCAAAGATGCAAAGTGTACCAATATCCTAGGCTCTTGTTGACTGTAGTCAAAGCAACCCCAGGTGTGTCCTTCTTCCGGTATAAATATAGATCTAATCAACGGTCCCAGCTCCTTGTGTCGTGCTGGTATCTGTTGCAGGTTCGGGTTACTGTAACTAAATCTACCTGTAACTGTACCGCCTTGGTCAGATCGTATCTGGTTTATATCAGCGTGGATCCTACCTTTGTGTTCGTGCTTTAAAATTGTATCAATAAAAGTTGTATTAGCTTTGTTAATCTCTCGTGCTTGGTTAATTAGTTTAGGTAATTCTGCTGGATGTGTTGCTAAAAAGTTTTTCGTAAAACTCGGTGCACCTTTTTCTGTTCTATCATATGGTAGTTTTAATTTGTCAAATGCTTTTGCAATAGATGCAGCAGCCCATATCTCTACGTCAAATCCTATAAGTTTATTTATGTCCTGGTGTAGTTCTTTTTCTGTTTTAACTAAATTAGTCTTAATAGAGTTTGCAATATCAAGATCTACTCGTACACCTTTAAATTTCATATCAACTAAACATGGAAACAAATTAGTTTCTAAATTAAATACGTCCCACAAATCTTGCTTTGATATTTCATGTTGCATAGCCGCCCATAATTTAAGTGTAATCTCTGCGTCTTTCTCTGCATACTCGCCTACAAAAGGTGCTGGCAATCTCCACATCTCAGCCTTAGGATCAACACCCCAATCCTTTGCTGCTTCTTGTAATAATCTTTCGTTCTTACCTGCTCCTACATAATCTTTTGCAACTGCGTCTAGTGTGTAACGAAATCTATTTTCATTTACTAATGATGCTGCAATCATCGTGTCAATAATGCCACCATTTATATAAAACCCAAGTGATCTTATCCACGATACATCATACATGGCATTGTGAAATATTTTTGTAGCTGTGTTACTACAAACTTCTTCAAACCAATCTAATACTAAATCCCGGTCCATGTTCCCACCACCTTCGTGCGCTATTGGAAAGTATCCTGACCATCCTTCAACTGCTACAGCTATACCTACTATCTCACCGTCTCCTCTAACAGAACCTGATCCCATCTTTATTAAGTTTGGATCTCTAGTTTCTAAATCTATTGCTATTTCTTTGTGCTGACTTAAGTCAGGTAAATTAACTGGTGGTACCCACTCAGTCTCTGGTGTAAATAATGGCTGCTGTAATGTTCTCATTTATATTGCTCCTTTAGTTTGTTTATAAACCAAATAGCTTTATCTAAATCTTCTATCGGTTTACCTTTATGCTCGTGGCGCCATAAATATTTCATAGCTGAACCTTGGCAATAGTATTTAAAACCATCTCCTTGACATGCTGCGATTGCATCAATGCAACCAATGCCACCTTTGTTATAATGTGATGGATGGTTTACTGGGTCGTGTTTTTTACTCATAAGACATAAGTCCTTTCATAGTTTCTTGGTTCTAGTATATGCAAAGATTTCTTTGCACGAGTTACTGCTACATAAAACAACCTGTGCAACTCGTCTGGGTCCCTGTCGTTTTGATTAACACTAGACTTAGTAATATCAGGTAGTAATAATACATTGTCAGCTTCACCTCCTTTTGCTCCGTGTATTGTTGATAAAGTTATTCTTGGTGTCTGTGAAATTTTTTCTCTGTTTGCTAACATGTTTCTTATGTAGTTTTCTGTCTCTACATCCAAACCTTCAAACGCTTTGTACCAAACATCTTCAGTTTGTAATCCATGATCCGCGATGCACTCTTCAAGAGAATAACCAGCTTCGTTCTCGTCCATAGTTTTACCTTTTTGATAACCTTTGGTTACGTTATCCCCCAGGTATGAATAAATATTTTTAATTGATGGAACAGGTAATTCGTGTTCAAACTTTCTCCACTTCTCCCAGGTTTGTATTGCCAACAGTAAATCTAACTTAATAGAATTCTTGTGCTTGTGAGAATAATACCAACCCTGTAGTTCACATAAATCTTTTATGTCATCAAGAAAATAATTTGCCGTTGATAGAACCAACCATTCACCTTGTGACATATCTATTTGCGTAACGTCAGAGTATCTCGTTAGGTCACCCATCTCTTGTCGTGGTCTGTATTCTTTATCATATCTGTTAGAAACTTTTCTAATTATATTTTGTGATAGTTCATGTATGGGTCCACCAGGTATGCGATATGATTGATCCAATGTTCTTATATGATCTACTTCTTCTTTAAGAGCGATAAAAGTATCAACATCAGCACCAGCCCATTTAAATATAGCTTGATCATCGTCCCCTGCAATGTAGGTCTTGTTTGCTTTCGCCCATAGAGTCCTGACCATTCTCCACTGCAAAGGTGAGAGGTCCTGTGCCTCATCAATAAATAATACGTCGAAAGATGGAGATACATCTTGTTGAATAAATCGTTCCAGCATATCATCATAATCTATCAGTCCTTTTTCCTTTTTATATTTTGTAAGTTCTTGATCTAAAAGATATAATAAATCTCGCTCAATGTCTAGAGTATGTCCATTTTTATCATATTCCTCCAGAACAGGTATCTCTTTTACCCTAGCTTTATTAATAATTCTTAAGTATTCATTGTCAGAATTAAACACCCCGTCTGTTTCATTGTGCCATGCACTTTTAATAGGTATGCCGCATTTTAAACCAAACTCTCTATAGTCTTGCATATTCATAACTTGCTCTTTTTTAATACCCAATGATCTAAAAGCTAATGAGTGTAATGTTCTAAAATAAGGTATCTCATCTTTATCTATTTTAAATTTTTCTTGTGCTCTAGATTCTGCTTCGTAAGATGCTTTTCTTGTAAAAGAAAAATAACCTATTTTTTTAATATCAGTCCCAGCACGTAAAAATTCTTCTACTAAATCTAATAGTGTTGTAGTTTTACCTGTGCCCGGCGGTCCTAATATTATTGTTTTCATTTATTTTCCTGCCATAACCTAGAATTCAAAACAGAAAAAAATTTATCTTCTTCTTCTGTGTTATCTATTTCATATGCAACAGCATGCGTATAATCTTCTTTCATAGCTTCATATCTATGGTTTCCATCAATTAATATTTTTTCTTTACTCACAACTAAAGGACATAAAAGACCATTCTTTTTTATATCTTCTTTTAATTCACTAATAAAAAATTTATTAGTGTAAGATTGTGTTATCTTTAAAAAAAACAAATCAACCGTAACAATTCTTTTTGGAAATAATATTAATTTTGGTATTGCTATTTTCAATTTGTATTCTCCTCCAACCATTCATTCAAACCTTTTGCTAAAAAGTATGGTGTATTCCCTATACGAATATATGGGACTTTGAATGTGCCGCGCCGAATTTTGCGTCGCAAAGTGTCTTGTTCAAAACCTCTTGGTATTCCACGATCATTCATCCAATCTCTAACTTTTGCTATGTGAACATAATCTGACATTAAAAAGGTGTCTCCTGATATGTTGTTTGACTAATCTCTGGTTTTGTTTTTTTCATAGCTTTTATTTTTATAACTCTAGGTGTTTGATTTTTTAAAGTCATTCTAATTTCATCTTCAAAAATATCTTCAAGTGTTTTAATTAAATTACCTGTCTTAATTTTATCTATTTCCCAATTGTTACGTTTGCAAAAAAAGTAAAAATCATCCATTCTAAAATAAGTGTAACCATCGTCTGTCCAGGACATTTTATTTAACATATCTTCTTTTGTTCTTGCAGCAGGTCTATTAACTGTAAAGTCGTACAATAAATTTATTATTTGATTTACAGGATCTAATGATTCCAATGGGTCTATCTCTTGTAAGTCTTGCATCAAAGTTTTTAAATGTACTTCTCTCCAATCAGACGCTTTTGGTATTGGTGACACAACATTTGCTTGATCTAAAACTGCTATTGCAAATAAATTAGGATTGTGTAGCTGTTCTGTCTTTAATTCTACTCTTTTACCAGCAACGTTTAAAAACCATTGTGGTGGATTAGATCTTATTTTTGTTAAAGTTTCTAATTTTGGCATTTGTTCATCTTCAAAACCAACACCAAATTTTTTTGTTCTACACTTAACCGCATTACAAACACCACAAATAGGTTGTTCTTTACACCTGTATTTATCATAACCTTTTTTGTTAACAGATTTAATTACTTGTTGTACTTCTTGATAACCAAGTGGCGGGTCCATGTATTTTTGATTGTACTCACCAACCTTATTTTCCCAATCATCAAAAGCTTTTTTACAATACACAGCTAAATTAAATAAAGCATTGTTTCTAGAACCTTCACCAAAACCTTCTTCAGCTAATCTATTCAAACAAGGTGGACCATCTTTTAAAATTTCTTTTGTTTTATTTTTTTCTTTAATAATAATATTTTCTATCTCTTCTTTTGTCTGTGCCCACTCATCATATATAGAATAGAATGATTCTAAACTAGCTGCCTTGCCACCAGCTTCAAATGTGTAACGCAATCCTCTAATTCCACCGTGATAAGGTAGGTTTAAAAAGTTTCCTGTGTCTCCACGCTCTGTTAATATCTCAGTCTGTTTTGGAAATATCTCACTACCCGCATAACCCAAAGCCTCGGCCATTGCTTTCAGTTTTGACTGCATTAATATTGCAGGTATAAATTCTTTAGCAAATAAAAATAAATGTGCCCCACCAGACTTTGATCTAAAAGTCACTAATGGAAAGCCAAAACCTCTTATGTTACGCATAATAGACAAATGATCTAAATTATATTCATCAACATCTATACAACCCCACTTACACTTATTATCTTCGTTGATAGGTATGACACCAAGAGCAGGATCTTTACCATCTAGATGTTCTTCCCAAAGTATGTCTGTAACTGGTTGACGTTTTATAAAAGCTTTACCTTCAGCTTTACCTTTTTCAGTTGTTGCGCCTGATAAAATTAACTGACCATAGGCACTATTGTTGCCTTCAAATATTTCTTTAAACTTCATTTCTTAGCTTTCCTGTATTTGTGATTTGCAGTGTTGTAGTAACCTTGACTACAGGGGCCAGAACAATACACTTTAGTCCTTTGGTATTTTGTTATCTCGAATTCTTGCTTGCATGTTGGACACGTCTTTTTCATTTAACTTTTTAATCCTTTCTTTTTTCTGTCTAATTGATTCCTTCAAACTTAACTCCCACAATTCATCTTCCCTTTGCCAAAACTCATCAAAGGTTGTATAGTGAGAAGGCCCGATAGAAGGGGGAGTTTTCTTCGGGCCTCCAACCACGATTAAAATGGAACGTCGTCTTTCTTAGACTTCATCTCACCTTCACCGTGCTTCGCCTCTACTGCGCCCGTAGCAACACTAGAAGCAAACTGTTTCGCAGACTCATACAAGTTCTTATCTTGCACAGGTCCAACTAAAGAAATATTCCAACCAAACCAAGTTCCCTTGTCATTTGATTGTTGTACTGTCTTTAAGTTATACACGTGACTGTATGCAGCCGGTGTGAATAGACCATTCTTACCTTTAAGTTTGATACTATTCATCATCGAGTTCCACGAACGACTTACCTTTAATTGTGTAGATTTCATAGATATCAATGCTGTTTGCAAATCATCCGTCAACACAAAGTAAGACGCTGTGTTTTCTAGATAGTTACCATTAGGTAATCTATCTTTCCAGTCAGCTCCTCTAGTAGCTTCTTTAATAATGCCACTACTAACTGGATGGATAGCAACAGGAGCACTTGTGCCCTCGCCTCTATCACTCCACTCAACATACTCTCGCTTATAACCGCAAGGAATTATGTTAAGTCCCTTCTCACCATCATATGTCTGCTTAGTCACGGTATTAAATATCATACCTGGTTCAGCACCTTCTACATATTTAGCGTCCCGTTTATTTGTCTCGGGTGACAACTGTCCTAGCACACGTAAGAAAGGCATAGCAAAATCATCGCTACCCATTCCCTGCATGCCACCAGCTTGGTCGTCTTCAAACAAACTCGCTAGAGCTACGCTTGAATTTTCTTTTTTAGCTACTTGGTTCATGTTTCATTTCTCCTTGTTTCATGATTCATTTTTTCCGGCTAATTTTAGTTTGATCCTTTACAAATAAATTAAAAGAATCCGAGGGCATATCGAGGCCGGCCTCGATACGCTCTCTATAGAGCGCCTTCAAAGTCATCGGCTCAACTTTTGATTTTTGTTGAGGTTCAAACCCTTCTTGCGCTGCAAGGTCAAGCAATTGCTCAGCCTTGTTATCTTCGCCTTTACCGAACGTTACAAAGACCTCGTTTTTAATGATGTCCTCCAGTCCGTTTTCTCGAAGCCATTGATAAGCTGCGTCAGTACCATCTTTTTTAATAGTACAGCTGTATGATTTCTTAACTTCTACAGCGCTTCCGTCAGCTAATTTCAGAGATGATAATCCCTGCTCCGCGAGCATATTGGGTATGATCTCTGATGCAATCTTATCTGCTTGTTCTTTTAGTTTCTTTATCTCTTCTTCTTTAGATTGAATATTATCTTCCAATCCTTGAAGCTCTAAACAATAACCAGATAGTTGCTGAATGTCTGTTTTCTCTATTACTTCTTGTTGATCTCTTTCAAAATCTTCTAGTGTTAATGTTACCATTATAATTCTCCTTTATTGTATAAATCAAACGTAAGAGGATAGTATCTAGTTTCTTGTCTATCCCATTTTAATAAATTAAATCTACCACCAGTAACATCACTTACCAAAGCAGTAGACAAACCTATAATAGCAGGGTCACCCGTGCATAATATAAAATCATTTGGTCTAAAATCTCTTAAATTTTTACGCATCTTATGAATAAAAGGTGCAGGACTAAATGTCATTTGTGAATTTTCTTCTAAACAAATAACTAAATAACCAAAGTCAGAAGCTGACATTATATTAATGTTTTGAGGTGGATGCTGTAATACGTAAACAAAAGTCTCTTCAGGATTATCTTTAATAAACTGAAGAAATTCTGCTAATATTTTAGGTCTATATAATTCAAATACTCTACTTATTTTTCTCACTTTTATCTTCTGCTTTCTTTTCTTCTTTCTTATTTGCTTCAAGCTGCGCTGTCAATGATGCAACCTGTATTTCTAAATTAATTATATCATTGTTGCGTTTTTGCAACATATTAGATAATGCATTTATTATTTGTTTATCGTCCATAATCTTTCTCCTGTTTATAGTTGACATTTATATAATAACTATTATCTTAATGTCAAGAAAGAAAATATGATAAAACATTATAAGTTTAAGACTAAGCCGTACGCGCATCAGCTTAAAGCTTTAGAAAAATCCTGGGCCCAAGAAACCTATGGTTTATTTATGGAAATGGGTACTGGAAAATCTAAGGTTTTAGTAGACAATATAGCTATGCTTTATGACAGAGGCGCGATCCGCGGTGCTCTAATCATAGCACCAAAAGGTGTGTATAAAAACTGGGACGACATAGAGTTTCCTGTGCATATGCCAGATCATGTAGAACATACAAAAGTTTTATGGGAACCAAACATTACAAAGAAAAAACAATGGGAATTAGACACGTTGTTTGATGACAAAGGTGATCTTAAGATATTGATAATGAATGTAGAAGCATTTTCTACACAAAAAGGACTGGACTTTGCGCATAGTTTCCTTAACATATTCCTTGGAAGAGCTTTGATAGGGGTTGATGAATCTACGACGATCAAGAGTCCGACAGCAAAGCGAACAAAAAATATTTTAAAAATAGGGAATCTTGCTAAGTACCGTAGAATATTGACAGGCTCTCCAGTTACAAAGTCACCACTTGACTTATACACCCAGTGTAGCTTTCTTGATCCTTTTCATTTAGATTTTAGTTCTTACTACACATTTCGTGCTAGATACGCAAACATGGTCAAGAGAAATTTTGGTGGAAGATCAGTACAACTTGTAACTTCTTACAGAAGATTAGATGAACTGGCTGCAAAATTAGAAAAGTTTTCATACAGAGTATTAAAAGAAGATTGTTTAGATTTACCACCTAAAGTATTTACAACTAGAACAGTAGAACTATCAGACGAACAAAAGAAAATGTATCTTACAATGAAGAAAGCTGCGATTGCAGAACACGAAGGTAAAATTATGAGTTCGATGTCAGCACTTACAACCTTATTACGTTTACATCAGATAACTTGTGGTACATTTAAAGCTGATGATGGTACGATTACACCATTAAAAAATAACAGACTCACATCTTTAATGGAATGTCTAGAAGAAACTGAAGGTAAAGTAATTATATGGGCAACATACCGTGAAGATATAAAAAATATAGTTGCTGCGTTAAAAAAAACTTACGGAGATGACTCTACAGTCGAATATCACGGTGGGGTGGATGCTACCCTCCGCCAGAAGAACATTGCTCTATTTCAAGAGAAAAACGGCCCTGCACGCTATTTTGTAGGAAATGCACAGACTGGAGGGTACGGAATTACACTTACAGCAGCTAACACGGTAATATACTACTCTAACAATTATGACTTAGAAAAAAGATTACAATCAGAAGACCGAGCACATCGTATTGGCCAGACTGGCAGTGTTACTTATGTGGACTTAGTTGCAGAAAAGACTATAGATGAGCGTATCATCAAATCACTAAAGGACAAGGTTGGTATTGCTAATGAGATTATGGGCGAGGACATTAAAGATTGGATCTAAAGAATTATCGGCTCGTATGCTGTTCGTCCTTCTATCTTCTTCGCTTGCAGTACTTGTTTGCGTACTGTTTCTGGTTCTCTTTTCGTTGAGCAATGCACCCAACCAGAGTTGGGATCAATACCATCATAGAATTCTAGTATCAGTTGATCAAACTCACAATTTTTTGTAATCCACGTTGCAAGTTCCTTGTTGTCTACTCCATGAATTTCAAAATCTGCTGCCTCACCCTTGGCATGTTGTGACTTAGCCGAAGATCCGATAGCTTCGCACAACTCTGGGCTACGATAGCCTGAAGATATCATGACCGGTTTACCAAAATGCTCTCGCACTGGTTGTAGGACGGACTCCGCTAGGTGAATAAGATTATTAATCTCCGCGGTCCCTGGTTCATTCCGTATGTTCTTACGAACCGCTGTTTGAGATTTTGTTAGCTCGGCTAACGAAAAATTATTTGATAATTTCATTTTAACATTCCTAATAAGCTTTCAATAAATACTAAACCAACGGCCCCCACCGTAGTTATAACAACCCAATAGATCTTATCTATCTTACCGCCCAATTGTTCAACATCTTTGTGCAAGTGACAAATGTCATCTTTTAAGTGTTTTAGATGATTGTCCTTAATCGAGTCTATTTCTCTTTTAACACCTTTAATGTGTCCTTGTATAGAGATAATATGTTCGCGTTCTGTTTCTGGTTCCATTTCCATAATTAACTTCCAAAAATATTATCGTTTGCTCCAAACACTTGTTGGCCTCTGTTTAATGTTGCTTGTTGATTAGTGCCTGGTGTTGTCATTGGGGTAGATAAACTTTTATTATCTAATGATGGTACACTAAAAGCGTTAAATCTTTGAGGAAGCTGGTCTGTAAATGACGTTTTAAATGGATTATCTATTATAGGAAATTCATCTCCTAAACGTAGTTTACTATAGTTTTTAGCTATTCTTCTAATGTTTTCTTTTGCTGCTTGATAAGCATCAGGCTCTCCAATGGCTTTGGCGTTATCTCTGAATGCTTGTTCAATATTTTCTGATGGTATAAATGGAGTAAACCTACCTGTTCTAATTGCTCTTACTTGTTTATTAGATACACGGTCTTGGAAAGTATTACCTAATGCTTTGTCACTTACCCCTAAAGTTCTAGCTGAATAATAGTCTTTAAACATTTCTTGTTGTACATTAAACAATGCTCTGTTTGCAACCTCATATCTATCTACGACTTGTTCTGCTGTAATTGGTCCTCCTCTTAATAGTGGACCAGTAAACTCACGTCTTGCATTATTAATACCTGTTCTAAAATCTGCAATTTTATATTTCATTGCTCTTATAGGGTCAACTTCTACAGCTCTAAAACCAAAGACACCTGCAAACTCATCATCAAATTCGTATGTTCTACCGTACTCATCTACTTCTTCTGTTAATGCTTGTTTCATTCTACCAAGCGCGGGCCCCGATCCAGGAACCCATGTTGCTCCTAAATGTTTTATGGTTGTAGCAAATCTATCTCCCCATGGAGTTTGTTCTGTCCACAATCTACGTCCTTCCCGAGTACGTCCGTTTCTACCGAGCAAAGGTGAAACATCTGCCAATGCTTCTGTCCATATTGCTTCAGAAATAAATGGTGATAAACCTTCACCGAAAGCAGTAATCATACTTGAAAACATATTTTTAAACACAGCATCTTCTTCTATACCTTTTTGAACACCTACTTGAAGTGCTGTAAGTGGTCTTATTAATGTGTCATAAGCATTAGCGTGAGAAAAATCTATGTATTTCATTTTTCCATCTTCATCTTTTATTGGAACTAATGTAGAATTTCTTGACCACTCTGGTACGAAACGTCTAAGAGCTTGCATTTCATCTTCAGTTACATCATATATTGCTTTAGCTGCTTCAACTGTTCCATAAGGAACAGCAAGAACTGTTGTTCCAAAACCAAACATTCTTTTAAAACCTATGTCTCTAAAAGGTTTTACTACTCTTCCATCAGCTAAGGTGTGTGTAAAGTTTATTTCTTTCCATGCTTGGTTCATAATATTAAAACCGGTTCTATAAATTTCAGCAGGGAAAGATACAAAGTTACCAAACGGTAACTGTCTTAAGTCTTTAATAAAACCATTTACCATGTCGTAGTTAGGTATATTATTTTTAACTATGCTGGCTGCTTCTGTGTCTAGTAAATCATCTGTAAATTTCATACCATATTTTTGATAAGCTTTTTTTAATCTACTACGCTCTAACGCAAAAGAAGTTACCTTCCAAAAATCATCTTCCGCGGTGTATGCATCTTCTGTCCATTTTTTTGCTTTAGAAAGTTTTTGCATCATGTTACGTACAGCTTTACGACTACCCCACGTTTCACCAAAGTCTACGTCTTTTAAAAGTTTTTGAAGATCACCTAGTCTAACATTAGTGTTAACAACACCTAATCGTAACAGCTCTCTGTATCTAGTGTTAGCTTCACGTGCTCCTGGTAGACCTACTTGTAATGTTTTGTATGCTTCTTTCCATGCCTGTAAAGCATCGTCAGGACTAACTGTTAATCCAGGTATTAAACCATTAGCTGTTGCAAATGCACCAGCAGATATAAAGTTACGAGCATGTGTAATAGGACTAAGAACAGTTTTTGCTAATTGTGATACTGATTTTGGATACAAAATAAAAGAATCATATATTTGTTTTAATGTATGCTTATCTTTTGCAAGCATAGCAGACTCTTCAATAGCTTCTGCTACTCCTTTTTCTGCGTATAAACCATCTAAAGGATTAGTAATACTTGCTTCTTCTAATCTTCTTGGATCAATTTCAATTTTTTTAATGTTTCTACCTAGTTCGTTTATAGCGTCTAACTCTGTTTCTCTAAACATTCCTTTAAGTTCAAACGGTATTTCTTTACCAGGGTTTTCTGCTATAAACTGTGCACGTTGTGCTAGTAGCTCATCATTATTTTTTTTTAGTGTTTGAAAAAATTCATTACGCCTTGTCATCATTGATAGTTTATTTGTTCCAGCAAGAATAGTTTGTATTGGATCACTAATTTTACCAAGAACATTTTCAACAGCTTCTTTTGCATCATCGGTTAATGATTCAAGAGGTAATGTTTTTCGCGGTCCTTCTAAATCATCTAAAATTGTTTTGTTTATAAAAAAATCGGGTGCGTCAAAATAAACACCTGATGTTCTTTCTGCACTAGTTGAGAAATTTTTTACAGGTTTTGCAGTTTCAATTAATTGATTAACATAATATTCAGCTTGCTCTGGTTCTAACTTAACACCCTTTTCAGCAGCTGATTCTGTAAATTGTTGCATCATTTTTTTAACTGCTTCTGCTGTTGGTTTATAATTCATCATAGGTATGACCGATTTATTCATAAATATTTCATAAGTTGAACCAAGATAATCTTTAAATTTATTTCCAAACACATCACCAAAATCTGCTAATGCTTTTTTATCCATAGCTGCACCTAAATCATCAAACATTAATTTCCAACCAGAACGTATGTCGTAAAAAGAATCAAAAACACCTTGTATGTCTTCGGCCTTACCACCTTTCTTTTTCATTATTTCTGTAACTTCACCAATTAATCCTTTATCCATGTTGCCAAAATCAATTTTACCTGTTGCTGAATCAATATTTATGTCTCCTGATAATAAAGTTTTATTTAATTTGTCCATAAACTCACGACGACCTTCATTTCCTAGTTTGTTAAACGGGTTTTTTACAAACGGAAACACTGCATCAATATGTTTATCTAAATCTCTAGCTATTTCTGATGCACGATTAATATCACTTCTTCTTAAACCAAGGTTTTCTCTTTCTACATCAAAAAATTCTTGTGTTTTTTTACCACGTGGTCTTAAATAAGATAAAAATTTATCTATTGCTGAGTTGTTTGATTCTAATTCATTGCTTCTTCTAATTAATGTTTTTATAGAAGAACCTGTTCCACCAACAGCACCAATAAGTAGTGATGAATCTAAACCAAATTTTATTCTATTTGCAACTTCACGCGATGCGCTATTTTCATCGTTTGGTTTTAGCTGTGTTGGTCCACCAAACATATCACCAATAGTTCCTACGTGTTCAGGGTCACCTACAAATATCATGTCAGATACACCAGCTGCTCCTGCTCCACCAAGTGTTGCAAACAATCTACCTCTACCATTTAATGAAGTTTTATATCTATCTACTAATTTTGGATCTGTAAGTTTAAAATAGTTACCATTTTTTTTTGCAAGCATTGCTTTAGTTGCAAGATTAGTACCAGCTTTAAATGCAAAACCACCAGGAACACCAAGGTTCACCATAATTTTAACTAAATTACCAGCAAAAGTTGCTTCTGCTTTTTCATCAAAAGTAGTTAAGTCATCAAACATTTTTTCTACTTTAGCTGCGTTGTTTGTACCAAACCCCATATCCATAAGAGCTGCACCTAATGTAAATGCACCCTTTGGTATATCCAAGAGCCCCGATCCGATGCCCGCGAGCATTGATTCTAGTGTACCTACTTTTGAATCAAGATCATCTATTGAAAAAACATTACCTCTTTGTTTAGCTGTACCACCAATTGACATACCAACACGTCCGCCTTCGTTAAAACCAAATTTTTTTGCAGATAAGACTGTTTCACCTAATTCTTTTGGAATATCTGCAAGATAACCACCTTTATTGTGGTTAATCATTTCTTGCATTTCATCTAGTTGTTTAATTATTTTTTCATGGTTCATTGGTCCGGTAAACTCTTTATAATTTTTATCAGCATAACGCATAAATTTATTAGGTATACCATCTATACCTTTTAACTTTAATATTACTTCAGAGTCGTCAACTAATTTTCTATGTTTAGTAAACTGTTCATTAAATAATTCTTGTATTACTCTTTTTTCTTCTTTGCCTTTTGCATTTTTAAGTTTGTTAGTAAGTTGTTTTAAACCAGCCATTGGATTTTCATACAAAGCAGCCTTTATACCATTTATTTTTTTACCAATAATTTGCCAATTCGCTACATCTTCGTAAGGCACTTCTTTTGATGCAGCATTCCAATAACTATCTATATGGTCTATAACTTTTTTATCGTAAGGAAATTCTTGGTTCCATTGTCTAATAGTTTTATCAATGTCTCTTCTTAATTGTTTTACTTCTTTTGGTATATCAGGGTTTAAATAAAATTTTCTTAATTCTTCAGTTTTAAAACGGGTTATCTGCCCCGGATCATATGTTCCACCTTTTGTTGCTGTACCAAGTTTAAAATTTAAATTTTTAAAAGGATCTTTTATACCTGCTTTTTTTATTTGATCTGTTAGTCTACTAATTTTACTAGCTCCACCAATTTTTTCAAAACCAAGATATGAAGAAAGTTGATCTTTAGATGGGTTTTTTTTAAATTCTTTTTTGTATTGTTTAAATCCCTTTATTACCTGTTGTATTTCATCTTTTGTTTTTTTCTTTAAACCAACAATTGGAGTAGCTAAGCCGGCGTCTTTTATATAATTACCTGCAGAACCATGAGCAAGTTTAAATTTATCGGCTACTTCATCTGTTGTAGCGTAAGGGTTTTTAAATTTGTAGGCAATAGCTTTTAGTTTTGTGTTTAGGCCAAGATTACCAGGTTTTCTTCTATCTGTTTTTTCGGCTTTAATTAAAATACTTTTAAGTTTACTAGCGTCTTTAACACCTTTTATTAATGTTGGTATAATTGACATCCCAACCCCCTAGCTTGCTGCATGTCGGTTAGCAACTTCTATGTCGTTTGTTACTCTAATTTCTCCATCGTTAGCAATAGCAACAAAGACGCCACCTCTTCCAGTTGCGTTAGTTATATCTGCAACAACTTTTCCTTTAAGCTGTGCGAGTGCTTCTTTATCTATTTCACCTTTTTCATCGGTAGGTAAAAGTGTATTAACACCATTTTGTTGAGCAAAAGAAAATTTCTGTGTTGCTTCAGCTAGACTGTAATCACCAGCTCCAATTTGTTCTGCTATTGCTGCTTGCATTAATTGATCTTGTCCTGACACATCAGCTATTGCTTGTGATGCTGCCATTTGTTGAATAGCATCTTGTCGTTCTTGTGATCTTGCTCTTGCTGCAGATAAAGGTTCGTTAAATGCCATTGCAGCCCCACCATAACCTTCACCTTCCATTAATGCAGCGCCACCTGATATTAATGCATCACCTAAATCTCTAAACTTTTGACTGTTGTCTCCTGTATCCATTAAGTCTTGATACATTTGCATAGCTTCTTGCATTTGTTGTTTTCTTAACTCTGCTTGTTGCGCTGCAAAATCAACAGGTTCTTCACCTATTGGGATGTCTTCTATATTTAAATCTTCGGTAACAGATCTTGGTTCTTTGCCACCTAATTCTCTTAGTGTAGAACCAAGCGTATCTCCAGTAAACCCATAACTTAAACCTCCTGCTGGTGTAATTGATATAAATGGATCAAGAAGATCTTCTCTTGCTCCAGCAATAAGTTTTGCAAACGGAGCAGAATCTTCTGATTGTCCAAATTCTTCAAAATCAGGAAGTATATTACTAACAGCTGATGCAGCGCCAAGACCTCCTCCCATACCAGCGGTAGCAAGTAAAGCTTTACCTGTTCTAGGGTTTGCTCTTAAAAAAGCTTTTATCGGGTTTGTGTTACGCTTGTACACTGATTTACCAATTGCAGGTCCAGCTTTGCCAAAAATACTACTTAATAATAATCCTAGCCCTTTCGAAAGTATGCCTTTTTTACCACTTAATTTACTTTTTGATAATTTTTCTCCGGCACTTGCTGCTCCAGATTTAAATTTTGACATTTTTTCTTCTAGTGCTTCTAAATAACTCATACCTCCACTAGACATTCCTACACGTCCGCCCTCATTCATTCCCATTAATCTCATAATTCCTTCTATTGCAGCGTCTGACCCTGAAAAATTAGTTGAAGCGTCCATTAATCCTAATTGTGAACTTCTAGATAATTTTTCAAACTGTTCTTTTAAATTTTCATAAGAAAGAGATCCACCACTACCAAAACCTACACGATCACCAGTTTGGTAAGATAAACCAGATGTTAAACCTGTTCCGTGCGTGTTAGTATCACCACCAAGTTTAAACATTTTTCTTCTAAGAGCAACATGACCACCGTGTGCATAAGGTCTTGGTTGCATGTTTGCTTGCATTTGTTGTTGCATTTGATTCATGTACTGTTGTTGGTTTTTCATTTGGTCTTGATAAGCAACTTGATTCGCTAATCTTTGTTGTTGATAAACTTTATCATCTTCAGCTTGACCTTGCATCATTCCAATTAAACCTGTTTCTGGTAATTTAACTTTACCAGAGGCTAAAGCTGCAGCTGGACTAAATGATGCAAATTTATCTAAACTTCCTGATTTTGATGAACCCATACTTTATCCTCCCCAATTAAATATTCCTGCTAAATTAGATAATATACCTGTACCTACAGCTGCTCCGCCAAGTGCTGTTTGCATTCCTGTAGCACCAGGCGCCGTAGTTGTTCCAACACTTGTACCGCCTGGGTATCCACCCATCATTGATGCAAGTTGTGAACCAACAAATCCCATTTGTTCAAATGGTGCGTATTGTTGTAGTTTGTTTCTTTGTGCTATAGCATCTAATCCTGCTTGTTGATATTTTTGTTGTTGGTCACCGAAGCTACTTAGTATTCCAAACTGTTGAGCATTCATTTGTGGTATAGCTTGAGCCATTGCCATGTTAGCTTGTAATGCTTGTTGATACGGTGATTGTTGTGATTGTGCCAATTGTTGTTGACTTTGTCCTTGTTGGAATAAATTTGAAATATCTTGTTGTGCTAAAGCTCCTGCTTGTTGACCAAGACCTGATTGTAATTGTGCAGCTGTTGCAGCTAATCCTTGATCTTGTAGTGCTTGTGCACCCATCGCCTGACCAAGACCCATTCTTTGTTGTTGTGCTTGCGCTGCTGCTGCTTGTGCTCCGGCAAATCCTTGTTGTCTTAATTGAGCCATTGTACTAGCCATACCTCTTGCACCTTGTGCCCCAAGTTCTCCTTGTGCTACACCAAATCGACCACCACCAAAAGCGCTTCCGGCACCAGCTCCAAGTTGTGATTGTTGTCTTGCAAGTTCTTGCTCATACTCTGTTCTTGTAGCATCAAGAACTTCTTGTTGGTATGGAGACATGAATTGTTGATAAGCTTGTGGTCCTGTTAAATCTCTAGCCGCTTGAAAGTCCGCGGTCCCTGCTCCCTGGCCAGCTGCTGCCGCAGCTTGTGCAGCGTCTGCTGCAGCGCTAGCTCTAGTCATAAATGGTGAAGCCGCGGTACTAGAGTAGTACCCTTGTGTTAAGCCTTGTGCTTGGTCTAAAGCCGAACCTGCTTGACCAATTGCTTGTGCTCCAGCACCTTGAACTTGTCCTGCAGCTTGTCCAGCTGCATCTAAAAATGGTTGGTAAGCCCCGATCCCCGATCCAGTGACCTGACCTGTTGCTGGGTCATAATTATATCCTTGACCCTTTAATCCAGCAACTATTGCCGCTTGTTGTAATTGGTTTTGTGATGCAACTTTTGGTGCAAAAGTATCAGTTTGAATATTACCACTTAACATACCCATTAATTTTGGCATGTATAAAGATAAACCGGCCTCTATCGAAGGTGATGATAAAGTTTGAGTAGTTTGTTGCTGTTGCGTTTGCTGCGGTGGTGGTGATTTAGATCCCATTATACTTTAGACTCCAAGCTATTCATTAAATCATACATTTTTTGTGCACCTTTATTTATATTACCGCCTCCTGCTGCGCGCACCGCATCAGAGGTCATTACAAATTCGTTTTTAGCAAGCATTGCTGGCACGTCGTCGTGTTTTTCTTGTGCACCCATTGGTATAAAACCACCGCCGCGACCATCTAATTGCATTCCCTGAGGAATATTTTGTGTTTGTGGTACGCTGCCACCCATTTGCATTCCTTCTCTATCAGTACTATACAACTGTAAAAACTCTTCATGATCTGGGTGCATACTAGCTGCATCTGGAGATTTTTCAAACATTCGTTTCCATCCTTCATATTCTAAATTTGCTTCTGATGCATTTGCTTTATCACCACCACCAAACATTTTACTAAGCATACCACCTAGTCCCATTTCTATACGACCACCTGTATTCATTCCAAAAAGACTATCTAAATCTGTATCTTCTGGCATACGTCCTTCTTCTAACAGTCTTTCATATTCTTCCATAAGTTCTTCTTCAGCCATTTTGTTTGCTTCAGATGTTTTGTCTGAAAATTCCATCATCTCATCTGAAAAAGAATCAGGAGTAGGTGTTTCAGATAATGACTGTTGACCTAATAAATATTTAGTTAAATTATCATCTGCAACAATATCACCACCATCAGCATAACCAATACGACCACCTTCAGACACATACGGATTATAAGGATTTCTTTCTCTTGTTAAATAATTTTGTCCCGGTCTTATAAATCTATTTAAATCTGTGTAATTTGTTCCAGGAAACATTGGTTGGTAAAAACCACCTGCATCAGTTCCACTTACTGGTTTATAAGAACCACCCATTTGTGCAAGCAATGGACCTGCGTATGTGTTTATATCTGCGTCTGAATATAAACCTTGTCCCATTCTTCTTATCATATCATATTGTGCTTGTGTTTGGTCATCCATTTTTGTATCTCTACCTGGTACTTTTGGTGTATCAAGTGCTGATGCTAATGCAATTGGTGCACCATATGCTGCTGCGCTTTTAGCAAATTGTCCTAGTGTTTCAGGTCTACTAAACAATGCTTGGTTTAATCCTTGTGAAGCTGTTATCCCTGCATGTCCTAATCTTTCAGCAAAAGTTGCGTTTTGCATAACACCCTGCATTGCGTTTTGTCCTGCTTGTGATGCTAAAAAACTACTACCACTTCCTGGATGAATAAACATCGGACTTGCACCGCCACCACTAGCTGCTGCGCTTTGTAAAGCTTTATTTTGTAAAGCTGATTTCCCGCCTCCTAATCCTAAAGCAGCACCTGACATAATACCAGCCATTAATTGTGCTTTTGGATCAATTTTACCGGTTGTTGCTTTTGATAAACCTGCTGTAATAGCTTGGCTAAGTAAAAACTTTTTCATGCCAGCGCTTTTTAAAGCACCCATAAACGCACCACCAGTACCACCTGTTGCTGCTAATAAACCAACACCAGCTATTATAGGCAATGCTTTTTTAAGTTTTGATCCCATTATAGATGATACTCTCTAGTTGTTAATTTAATGTGACTACGTATTAAACCGTTTGGTGCTAACCTTAACCATTGAACTGGTTTACCAGTTCCAATTAAATGAGTGAAGAAAGTTCTGTAGTATAGCATAGCTTCGTTATGTTTCCTCTTAAAGATTGAATCAATGACCCATAGATTTTCTCCACTTTGCCAATCATTAAAACCAATCTCTCTGGTTTCTAAAAATTTTTGCTCGGCTTCTTTACTCAAGAATGCCCAGTTTCGATAACCATATACTCCGTCTTCGTCTTTATGGACTTTACATTGTCCTAACTCTAATGATGGGTATATGTGGTAAAATATTTCTTTAACTTTGTTGTCGCGCCATATTGGATAATCATCTTTGTATAAGTCAATGACGTCTAATATGTCGTTTATATCATCCATATTTCACGCAAGGTGGTTAGTCTTGTTTTCCTATTCGCCAGATGTAGCACCTATTGGCGGCATTTCAATAACTTTAGCTGTTATATCAACTGTTTTTGTATCAGACCAAGATTTGCCACATTTGCAAATACCTGTTGCCTTATCCTCTGAATCTACCTCATAATCGCAATTTTTACAATAGATTCGTTGATAAATCTCTGGCTGTATTACAGCTATTTCGTTACCATCAACAGTTTTATAACTTATGGGCTTACCTTCTTTAATTAACCTCATTATGTTATTTCCAATACTGATAGATGAGCATGTATTTTAGCTGATGTGCCCGCTGTTACGTATACAATATCTCCTTCGTTAGCAACAATTGGGTTTTTTAATATTTCTACAGGATTACCTATAGGAAAAGAATCTGTTGTTAAATCTGTTGCTGGTAAATACATTTTAAATAAAGTTGATTCTGTGTTAGCACCCGTATCGCTGTCTACGTCTTTAAAACTAATTGTAACTAATACGTTACTACTATGTGAATTGTATAGTCTTAAAGATTTAATAATAGCAGTAGTTGATTCTGTAGGTGGAACAGATGCATCGTCTGTTGTTGGTACAGTATATAATGCTGTTTTAGTTGTGTTAGCTAAAACTAAAGTTTTTGATTTAAATGTATCAGCCAAGGTACCAACTCCTTGCTAGTGTTTCGTCTTTTGTTTGTTGTTCATACGAAAAATTTAATTGTGTTATAATTTGTTCAAGTTCACGAATTAAAATATCAAATTGAGTTCTTTCATATTCTTGTGTTGCTTGTGGTAATCTACCTACTAATATTTTTGCCATTATCTTCCTCCGTCTGGTCTAACATCTAATCTTAATGTACCAAACCTCCATTTATCACCAATGTCTTCACTATATATTAACATATTGCCTTGACGTCCACGACCCCTAGTATCAACTTTTGTAGTTGTTGGGGTTACGTTGTTTAAATTAATTCTAACATTACTATAATTAGATACTTTTTTATTATCTACGTGAGCTGCAGCAGTAGTACCGTTTGTTCCTCTTGTACAACCCGTTAAGTTACCTGCTCCTATACCTGTTATATTTCCTGTGTATGTAATTAATTCAGTGCCAATTAATATGGTTCCTGAAGCTGGAAAATCACTTGAGCTTGTTAGTTTAATAGTTTGGTCACTAGTTCCAATAGCTCCATCTAAAGTTGTTTCATTTGTGTTTGCTGAATAATTTTTAAAACTTAATAATACATTAGTGCTTCCTTCTTGGTTTTTAAAATCAGGTATCATTCTTTGAATAGACAAAAGTTGTTGACCATCTTCAATATCAAAATCTCCTGACTGTAAAAAAGAAGTTAATGTTGCTGTATCATTATCAACACCGTTTTCGTGTACATAAATAGTAGATGCACCAGCACTTAAACCTAGCACTGTTGGTGTAGTTGCCGTGGCTGTATTAGAATATTCTGTAGCGTATGGTAATTGATAAACACCTCTATCTAACCAAGTGCTTCTAGCAAGTGAGTTTGTATACCAAGTATTTTCTAAATAATTAAAAGTAACACAACGATTAATAAAAGCAGAATTTTCACTTGCATAAAACCAAGTTACTTCATTAAAGTCAGTATTAATACCTGCATAAACTAATTGTTGTTGTGTAATACTAAAATCATCAAACACATAATCTTGTACAGTGCATGGTATTTTTTTAATTGCACCATCAAACATATAGAAAGCTTGTTGACTCATCCAAAAAGTTGTACCATTTACATCAACAACACAATGTGCAGATACTGCTCCACAGTTAGCACCAACTTGGTTAAGACCAAATATAAAAGGTGCACCAATAAATTGTAGTGAGTGCATTGATGTATCAGTCCATATTAAAATAGATCCCCTAGATCTAACGGCAGTCATAATCTTAGAACCATCTTGAATCCTAAACGAACCAGCTGTGTTTGTGCTTGTTGGTGCCCATGTTGAAGTGTCTTCTTGTGAAGAAAACCTTAAAAATAAATCATCTTGTGTTGTGCTTGTACCAATAGTTGTTTCTGTTCCTAATAAAATAACGTGTCTATCTGGTGTTGATAAAATTAAATGTCTTGATGCTGTTGGAGCATTAGCATGAACAATTGATGCTCTTGTTGTTTGCCCTGCAGATTTATCCCATTGATATAAACCCCCATCGTTAACTAAAGCTAATAAATCTTCACCAAAGTTTTCAAGAACCCAATACCTAGAATCAATAATAGTGTCTGATGTTGTAGCAGCATCATTAAAACCAGTCCAACGAACTGTTGAATCAGAAGCATCAAAAATAATAGTAACAACAGAATTATCTACGTGTGTTCCAGGTTGGTTACTACCAACTGTAACGACACCTGTTGCATTAACTTTAGCTATTCCTCTTGTTACCGTTAAGGTATTACTACTAACGTTTGTAACTTTCATAATTTCTGCTGGCACATTAGATGAATTTACCCCAGCAGTAACACCGTGTGCCGATGTGGCTCCACCACTACCTGAATTTGCGGTTGCATCAACAGTACTAGCAACTAAAATAAAATCTCCATCTTGAAATTTACTACCATCATCAACTGTAATTGTACCACTTCCATTATCTGCTCCATTTAATGCATCTGTAACAGCTGTACCAACAACCCCGTTCCACGCTGAGATACCCCAACCATAACCATACACGTTTGTAGTTTTACCAACACCTAATTGATATTCACAATCCACGGTGCTCGATCCACCACCAGTTGCAGTGCTACTCGCATTACTTGAGTGTGTAACTGTATAAACACTAGAACTAGTAACACTAGTAATTTCAAATTCAGCATTCATATCTAATCCACCAACATCTGATGCATTAGAAAAAGTTACAAAATCCCCGGCGCTCGCTCCATGGCCCGCGTCTGTTACAGTAACGACTGCTGATCCACTGCTTGTTACAAATGGATTTGTTAAGTTATCTTGTGTAGCACGAATAGGTGTTATATCTACAATTGCACCTTCAACGTATAAATATAATTTTTTATCTGTTCCAAGAGCTAAGTGTCTTGTACCATCAAGCGAGGACCAGGCGTGTTGATCGCGAACAGAACCTATTAGTGTATCACTAATTAATTTTGTCCATCCACCAATTTTTTCTGGTTGCCCATAACGAAATCTTACGTTCTCACCATCAATCCATTTACCTTCAGCACCATACGCGGTGCTTTGTTTGTCAAAACCTGGTTGAAATTTTACTGAACTTAAAGGCATTATTTATAATCCCATCCAACGCTTTTAAGCCATTCTATTTTATCTTTTTTACGACAATCCATACAATTACAGCTTTCACAGTTTTTATCTATCTCGTGTTCTTTACCACATTTATCACATACTTTAGTACTCATATTATATCCTTACCCATAAATAAGTTAAAAATCCATCACCACCATTACCACCATTACCCAAACCATTTCCTCCATCCATTCCGCCGCCGCCGCCACCGGAACCTGAAGAACCATTACTACCAGCTGTACCTGATGTGCTTCCACCACTTCCTCCAGAAGCAAATGTACTTGCACCACCACTAGCACCAGCAACAGCACAGTTATCACCACTACAAGCAGTGCCTGCACCACCAGATGAACCAGAAGCTGTTGACCCAGCAGATATACTAGTACCACTAGAAGTAGAACCACTTGTTATAAAACCAAAACCAGACACACTTGTATTTGTACTTGCTGATCCACCAGTTGTTGCAGCAACAGCACGCATTGGTCCTTGTACATATGATTGACTAGTAGTTTTAGAACCACCGCCACCACCTAAACTAATTAATTCAGTTCCTCCACTATTTGTAGATTTTAAACTTGCATTGCCACCATCATCTCCACCAGCTCCAACTGCTTGAATAAAACCACTAGTAAATATTCCTGTAAATCCAGCACCACCGCCACCATGTGTATAATAAAAAGAAGTGCCCATAATATAATGACCTGAAGCAGAAGCTCCGCCGGCTCCACCACCGCCACCATTTTCACCACCAGCTTTGTCATAACCAAGAGCTCTGTGACCACCGCCACCACCAGCTACCATTCTATATACATATAAAGCATTAGCACCTGTTGGTGCTGACAATGGACCTGAAGAAGTTGCAGTTGTATTTGAACCAGATTGTTGGAAAAAAGTAGTGTCATAAAAATGTGAAAAACTTATAGGATTACCAGAAGACGGAATTGCATTTCCATCACCATCAGCAGCACCAGCATAAACAGTGCTACCTCCAGCATAAAATTCTGATAAAGACAATGGGGTTGAATTGTCCCATTCTGCTTCTATTTCTGTAAATGTAAGTGAGCCGGTAGATTTAATAGTCATTATTTAGACTCCTTTAGCTTCTCTACCTCTGCTTTCAATTCCTTTATAGCTTCTATTAATATGCCTACCATGTTGCCGTAAGCAACAGATTTGTATTCACCGTCTTTTACAACTTCAGGTAAAATGTTTTCAACTTCTTGTGCGATAACCCCGGTCCCCGCTTCACCGTCTTTGGTAAAGTATACGCCGCGTAGATCACATACTTTACTTAATGGGTTATCAATTGGTCTAATATCTGTTTTTAAATTCATGTCTGAGAATGCTGTAACGTCGCCCGAACTAGTTATGGCTCCTGATGCTACAGTACCAGCAAATGTAATATTTGCACCGTCCATAGTTGTATTAAGTGTACTACCTGAATAAAAAGATATATTAGTACTAGCGTTAGTTATTTTTCCAAATTGTGTACCATCATCATATAAATTAATATCTGCTCCATTTGCATCTAAAATAATATCACCTTCAACATCAAGGTATAAATCACCAGACGAAACATCTATTTCATTACCGCCGTTTACAATAGTAAGATTATCAACCGTTAAACCTGCTGCAGCTGTTACCGCTCCGGTTAAAGTTGATGTACCTGTAACAGCTAGGTTTTGTGCAATTGATGCACCACCAGAAGCAGTTGTTGTAACCGCCGCTGTGTTGTTATGATAAAGAACACTTGCACCATTTGATGTAAATGATGCCATTGTATCACCGTCTTGGTCTTTTAAATTTATAACTGCGCTACCATCAACTTGTAGTTCTAGATTACCTGTGTTGTTATCGATTGTACCAGCACTTCCTGTATGTGTAATATGTAAATCATTATCTGCACCGATGTATAAATCACCACCATCATCTGTTAGTGATAAACTTCCAGTTACTGTTGGGTTTTTAAGTGCGTACTTTAATGATTCGTATGTAAAAGTTGCCATTATATATTTTTAAGCCTCCATCCAAAAGTTGAATCTAGATAAACAAGTGTAAAACCAGCGTTGTTTGTATCAACAACCATTTCATCACCTGCTGAATTACCACCAGAAGCCTTACCCATAATTTTTTCACTACCCGGTTCAACAGTTAAATTGTTTGTATCAAAAGTTCCTTCTGCATCTATAAAAGAAACAGAGTCTCCTCGAGAAGGTGATGCCGGTAAAGTTATAGTTATCGCAGCAGAACTTGTATCAATAAATAAATTATCACCAGGGAAAGCTGTGTAAGCAGAAGTTTTTGGTGCTGGGTAAGTTGCACCACTTGAATCAACAGAGTGCCACGCACCTGCGTCATCGTAAGCTATAAAATAATTTGTGTTTGGCATTAATACTTTTGTATTAGAACCATCCGTAATTGTAATCTTGTAAGCTGTATTAGCATTACGTACAAAATATAATTTTTCAGTACCTGGAAAAGTAACAGTGCAATCTTGGTCTGCACTTACAAATATAAGACCAGCTTGACGAGCTTGGTTATCTGCTTGTGCTTGTGGGCCATTACCTGTTGTTAATGTTTTAGCTGAAGCACCTGATGTTGAAATTTGTAATACACCAGCAACCGCTTGTTCGATAGATTGTGAAAGGTTATTATTAGTAGTTGATCCCCAAGAACCTGATTGTTCTCCAGACCCAATTAATTCTATTTTTAATCTACTTGAATAAGTTGATGCCATTATACGTCACTCCAGCTTTCTGAACTTCCTTCTGTAGGAACGTCCGTCCATGTTTCCCCTACATTATCAGAGACATCATTATATGTAAAGGTAGAAGGTGTTTGCAAAGAAATAGTTAAAGTTCCAGACAACACGGTGCTTGCTTCAGGAACTGCTACTATTATTGAATTATTTGGTAATGTTTGAATAGCAGAACTTACCACTCCAGCTGTAGTAGCAATTATTCTTGATTCAATAACCGCTGAACTAATGGCAGATGTTATTACATTAGTGGTCGTTAACGCATCCACAAAAGGTGCATTTTCACTAAAAGACTGTGTTGCAAATGGGTGAAACCCTAACACTATTTAGCCTCCAATGCTTCTATTCTCGCCATGGCTTCTTGTAATGCTTTGATGGCTTTCATGTATAATACAGAATAGCTAACACTCTTAACTTTTTCACCTGTAGTTGTTTTTATTGTGCCATCCTCATTTAACGTTCCAAATTCAGATGACATTTTTATATCTTCGGCTGTTGGTTCTGCTTCTCTTACAAGTCCAGGGCTAACTGCCGCTACTTCTTGTGCCACAACACCTATTTGTATTTTTTTACCAGAACCGTATTGAGTAATATCGTCTTTACGTTCAAAGTTTCTAACCTTTAAAGCTTTAATATCATTCCATTGTGAGTTAGCATCAGCAATATTAGATTTAATTCTTTCATCAGAAATAGCTCCAAAAGAATTATCGTGGTTTTGAGCATCACCTTGAGCGTTTACAAGAAATCTATTTGTAGAAGAGTCTTGACATAGAATCATATATAGAGCTGTGCTGTCAGGTGCACCGCCAGTGTTCTTATAATAAATTCCATTAGCATTATCTGCGTGAGAATTTACAATACCTAAACCAAAAGCAGGAAAATCACCATCACCAGTAGCACCTGAGGCTATTCCAGTAGAAGTTATTTTTGCAGTTCCTGTTGAGGCAAAAGTAATTGCAGTAGAACCACCTGTTCCTATAGCTATTTCATCTCCATCATGATTATATTGAAAATATCCTCTAGCAGTACCTCCGTCATCACCCCAATAGATATTTCCGGTAGAAGCATTTCCAGATATAATATGTAAACCACAATGGCCACTATTTTCTAAAACTAATTCATCAACACTTGTATGAGTAGAAGCACTAGCATCAGCACTTTTAATATGTATACCAGAACCTAAGTCAGCAGCACTAAGTGATGTGCCTGCAAAAATATCTATGCTATCTGCAAGTTTTGCTTTTGTAATATTAGCATCTGTTATTTTAGCTGTAGTAACATTAGCATCAACAATCTTAGCTGTAGTAACAGACAAATCAGTCGGTGTCAGCGTTCCGCCATTATCTGATCCAATAAGGATTGCAAAGAAACTTGTGTTTGCAGCGGGGGCCGTTGTGAATGTTAGTGTGCTAGAAGATATAGTAAAGTCTGTTCCTGGATTTTGTATAACACCACCAAGAGATAATAGTATTTGATTAGCATCACCCATAATTACATTGGTTGAATTAACCTGCATAGTGAAACCAGTTGTTGAGCCGTTAAAACTAGATGCTATACTATCTAGTTGTCTAAACGCTCCTGATTGTAAACCTCTTCCTATATAACTCATTAGTCTGCCGCCTCTATTGTATTACCTGCTGCTACCCATTCAAGAACAGCTTGATAGTCTGTGTTTTCTTCTTTAAGAGGACAGTCTATTGTATAGTTCCAACTAGGGTGTTTTATTTTTATAGATACATTTTTATCGTACATTTTATTATATTTAATTGTACATCCTTCAAGTTTTAAACTCATTATCCTAGCTCCGCACTAAATGCCAATAAAGCATTTGCATTGTTTGTTGCAAGAGTACAAGCATGACCAGCAGTACCGCTCATATCTGAATTGTTATATATTTCTCCCACGTTCTCTGTCTGTTCACCACCTGTCCAGTTATTGCACCCATCAGCAGCACTATCTCTAAATACTGTAAAATGTCCACTAACATCAGTACATACAACAGAAGGACTTGCTCTCATTGGGACTGGAAAATGTATGTGTGCATTTACTTGTGAACTACTATAATACATACCGTTTGCTATCGGCTCGTTATTTCCTGTTTGTGGCTGAGTGTGTTTATAATAATATCTATGACATCTTTGTAACTGAACACTGTAAGGAAGATACTCATAGTCTGTAGCAACATCACCAACTTCTAATTGAACTCCAGTTATGTAAAAATCGTTAGACGTGCTTGCTGCAATGTTTGCTGATTGACCATAAGCAAAACCACCTGTAGCTACAGAACCCCAAGCAGTGCTATCAGCAGAAGTAAAATTACTGCCAGCAGCTAGTATCCATTTTATTTCAAAACCTTGCCCACTATCATCATTAATTGTTCCACTAGCGTCTCCAGGAATTGCCATTGTAAATTTTTCCCAAGTATTAGCTGCTGCGTGATAAAAACTTTTTGTAATTTCTCTTGAGCCGTCTGTAGCTTTTACATTAACAACAAAATCTTGATCCGTTCCAGTTAAATTACTTTTTGACCACCAAGATAAAGTAGTAGCTTTTGCATCTGAATGTCCAAAACAAAGGTGATGAGCATTTTGTGCTTCAACATGTGTAACCAATGCTTGATATTCGTCTGCTGCTAAAGCTGATTCCGCTACAGTTGTATCAAATCTTAATGAAGCAGAAAAACCATAACCAGCTGGAATTGATGAATCTATTGCAAGTGTTCCTTGAATATTATCCATAGCTGAACCCCATTGTTGCCACATATCACAAGGTTTAACAACTCCGTTGTTATGAACTGATGTATCATCTCTTTGTCTAACATGCATATCACCATTAATAATTAAATTTCTAAAGTGTGCGTTGTTCTCGACAAATGGTGCTTCTACTTTTGTTTGACTCATAAATTATCCTTTAGGGTATTTATCTTTAATTGTTTTTATTGTTGTTTTCCAACCATCAATGCCGTTGTGATAAATGTCATCTAATTGATCTACAACATTTGGATATTCTTTTTGTCTGTTTTTGTAAACAGTTTCTAAAGGTTGAATTTCATCTATCTTTGCTTTAATGTCTGTTTTTGAAATAGCAGATCCTTTGTGCCATTCAATTGTAAATGTTTCATTATCAATATCTATGTCATCATTGCTATCTCTTAAAACAAATTCAGCACTAGGATTAATTGCCTGTATTGCTTTAGTTATTATATCAAATTTATTAACTACCATGTAAAATCTCCATTACTACCATTTGTTGTGATTGACCACCACCACCGCCACCTGTATTACCAAAAGCTATTTTGTGTGAGTTTGCTGTATCATAAGGTCTAGCTTGTATTTTATAAATACAAGCAGTTGTTGTGTCAGGGTCATCAAGAAAAACATAATTATAATAACCACCTCTATTATTAATGTTGCCACCTGCTGTGAGTTCTAAAATAGTTTCATAAGGCCCATTAGTATCTGCTTGTGGTGTTACCAAATTAGAAAAACTACCGCCATCTATATTACGAACTAATCTAATTCCACCTTGAACAGTGTCATCGGTTGCTCCTTGTGTGTATGATCCTCTAGCAATAACTAATATTTTACTGGTTGCATATTGTGGAGTAATAGTAACTGTAGCTCCGGTGTCAGTATAAGTTGTAGATGTTACTGAAACATTACCACCTG
>VTLG01014560.1_pt1 | contig 41106 bp, 64 predicted proteins | sample 4694571 | NCBI WGS metagenome assembly VTLG01 (sample SAMN12604809, study PRJNA352737) | marine metagenome | biome: ENVO:00000447; feature: ENVO:00000209|ENVO:00000569|ENVO:01000036; material: ENVO:00002151; isolation source: viral sequences binned using virsorter ...
GCAATTGTAGTTGGAGTTTTCATAGAAGTTTGTTCAATAACTTCAGATATGAGCGGTAGTTTTTTATTTTCTAGAAGAATTTTTCTAAACTTCTTGTCATACTCTTGAATACGCTCAACCATCTTAGAAGATATCTGATCGCTGCCTTGTAAAATTTTCCAATTTTTCATTACAGTAGCACTAGGGTCTTTATACAAAGAAACTGATTTACCATCTTTTATAGTTCTAATTTTTTCGATATTGTCTCTTACAAAACTAGCTGTTGTGCTATCTACATTCCTTACATTGATTGGAGTAAAATAAGTTTTAAGTGTATTAAACGATACCCCTAGTTTTTTAGCTAGCTCCTCTCCGGATAAAGTAAAACCAGGTTTAGTTAGTTTTCCTTTATGTCTTTCAAAAGCACTGACTGCGTTTGCTTTATTAGTGGCAGTTGCGTCGCTCCAAGGTTTATCATAAGTTGCGCTATAGAAATCTTTAAACTTTTTAGAACTCTTATATAAAGAATCGTGTCTACTTGACCCAAACTCCACTCCTCCGCCAAAGTGTGTTACATTTATATTTCTAAAAAATTTAGTTCCTTTATTTTTTTCTCTGGCAATAATAGCACTCACTGTAGCATTTGCAATATTAGGGGTGCCAGCTTTCTTTTTTAATTCATCAATACTGATGTCTAATTTTTTTCCACCTTTTAAAAGTTCTACTAACTTGTCGTATATTTTTTTAGCATCTGGTGATAATTCACTTCCGCCTACTTGTCCAATTTTAGCCATTAGACCTCCAGGATCTGGGCTAGTCCGCCATGTTTGAATTCTGGAAGGTCATCAGGATTGAATCTTGGATCATCATTAGGAAATCCAGCTCTGTCTTTTGTAAAACGAACGTTTTCGACAAATGTATCTATAACTTCTGTACGTGTATCTAATGGAATTCTTTTTGCAACTTCATCACCAAAATATTTCTTAACTATTATTAATGGATCTCCTAAAGCTCCACCACCACCTTCTGTAATGTATTTATAATCTGCTTCAGTTACAACAGATTCTAAAGTTCCACCTTTACCTGGTGGAAGTAGGTCTGTTTCTTTTTTCAACATAGAATTTAAAAACATTCTAGCGGCCGCTCTTTTCTTTGGCACATCAACTGAAGATACTGCTCCTGAATTTTTATAAACATCATCTACAAAACCTGTAATGAATTCATTACCTGCTCTGTTTTTAACCATGGTTTCTAAAGATGTAATTTCATTTGATCCTGTTGGTGTTATTAATTGACCCTCTTTATCAAGAACTCTTGGGTCAAAATTTTTTTTAGCAACGCCAAGCTCTGAGCCTGCAGCAGGAATCTTTCCTTCAGCTACCAATTGATCAATTTTAGCAAAGTCTGCGTCCTTAAGTGGTCGGCCCATAAATTGATGAGTTTCTTCTGGAAATTTTTTTAAAGCCTCATCTTTTATAATTCTTACATCATCATCTGTTTTTCTAGTTGCTCTTAAAGCACCTAAACCTTCTTCTGTTAAGTCCCTGGTCCCTGTTGCCATGTCTGTGATGTTTGCGACTTGTCTAGGGTTATAAAACTCATCGAGCTTTAACATGTTTTCGTATAACTTTCCTGCTTGAACGTCGTTTAACTTATCAGCCGTTAAATAACCGATAGAACTTTTTAATTCTTCTAATACTTTTGATTTACCTAAACTACCTACAGCTTCTATATTAAGTGTAGAGTCTATGAAGCCTTCTGGACTTTTACCTACCCCTAAGAAACTAACATTGGATCGGGTACCAAGGACCTCTCCTACATTGCCCCCTAGTTTGGAGTATAATTTTATAATTGAATCTATTAATACTTTTTTAGCCATAATACTTTACTTGTCCTCTTACAATAGGCTCCTCTTTATAGTCTTCAGGATGACGAACCAAACCGCCCTGTCTAATTCGCATAATGGCCTGTGTGGTACTATCCACATAGTCATCATGATCTCCGAAGGGAAAAGACGCACATTCCTCTACGACTTCCTGGGCAAAATGCTCATGCATCGGGGCCCATATTTTGCCACTTTCAAAAAGCGGCGCTACGGAGTTTACTCTGGTATGCTTATCATTTCCTTTGCTTGGAGTAAAGTTAATAACTGGGATGTCCATTTGCCTTAACTCGTGAGTCAAAGGCAGTCCTGAAGCTTTTGCTTCAACGATTACCATGTCAGGATTCCAGTCTCTATATTCTTCTAGAGCAACTCTTCTAAGTTCAGGGAACTCGTACCTACCTTTAAAGGCATTAAGCAAAATTATACTTTGTCCCCGGTCCTCGGTTGTATAGACGCCCCACATGGTTATAGCACTATAGTCAGCTGTTGTTGATTTTGTAAAAGCAGTATCAAGAGACATGACCGTATAATCTATTTTAGGTGGGTATTTTTCAGTCCAGTCTCGCCACCATTCTCGTTTTAATATGGCTCCTTCTTCTGCAGTCGGGGATTGCATATATTGGGACAGCCAGTTTGAAACAGGGATCGAGGCCTTTGTTTTAAGTAATTCATCCACGCTCCAGTATTCAGGCCACACGGCTTTTCCATCGGGGAGCAGGGCTGGTAGTTCTACCACCTCCCATTGATCGGAACCTTCTTCAGTTTGAGCTTTCAATAATTGACCGGTTATATCTTTAGTAGACCACCTGGTCATAACTATTACAATTGATCCTCCGGGTTGAAGACGTTGACGTGGTCCAGCTGTGTACCAAGTCATTGCTTTCTCAAAAGCTTTACCATCTCCTTTTAAATCTTGTTCTTTATGGGGATCGTCAATAATTAATAGATCAGCACCCCGTCCAGTGATTGCTCCACCAACACCAGCTGCAAAATATTCTCCACCTTGCGCGGTTTTCCATTTCCCTGCTGCCTGACTATCTTCTTGAAGTCTAGTAGTAAACAGTTCTTGGTAATTCTTTTCATCAACCAAGTTTTTAGTTTTACGTCCAAAGTCAATTGCAAGATCGGCTGTGTGAGTTGCTTGGATTATTTTTAATTTTGGGTTGTTCCCGATCATCCATGCAGGGAGCAGGTACGAGGCAAACTCAGATTTTGTATGCCTGGGTGGCATATTAATGATTAGTCGTTTAACCCTACCTGCGGCAAGGTCATTGAATTTTTTATTAATAATTTTATGATGGGCACCCTCTATAAATTCAGGCCAAACGTACTTAACAAAACTTAAAAAATTTTTTGTAATATTTGGACGAGCTTCATCCAATGCTACGCTTCTTTCAAGTTCAACTAGTTTAGCGCTTTCTTCTGGGGTTAATCCCTCTAAATTTTTTGTAATATTTTCTGTTTCTAGCATATCTCAAATATGTTTTCAAAAGTTATACCTTAACCGTCTGTATTAATCAATAAAGGGTAAGGTTGGGACCCCTTTTTATATATCTGGGTGGGCCCCTCCCTGTTTCCGGATCAGGGTGGGCCCGCCCGTGGTACCTCTATAAAAATGGGGTGGGCCCGCCCTGTTGTAATTGTGCAACTGCGACATTATGCGTGGGATTATGTGGGATTAATACTTGACACACATTCTATGGTATATGTGTTTATTGCATACATTTATAGCGAGTAATATTAGGGGATATTACTCCCCTAATATATATGGCTTATTACTCTTGCGAGTTCTTTAAACTGATTGATGTTCTTGTTGATGTGTATGGTACTCTTGTTTGCTCAATCCCATTCCATTGATATCTATGAGTTTGTTCTTTTGTTTTCTCAACCTTGATTGGTGTTTCACTCGGTTGTTTAACTGGTCTTATGTTAGCAACTTCTGTTGCAAACTTATTTAAGAATTGATGTAAGCAATTTTGATTACAGAAATAAGCATAAATACTTTCTCGTATGTATTCACTACTCAATGCAATCTTAACAGTTCGCAATACTTTATTGTCGCCTGAACCACGAACCCTTGATTGCGTTTCAATAGTATGGCAATCGGGATTATGACACCAATTATAATCAGTCATTATTTTTTGCCTTGTTAAAAGATTTAGTTAATTGCTCTTGTCTAAAAAGTTTTATATCTGCTTGTCTTTCAAAATGTTCGGACACCAAAAATAAAACAAAGCCAAAAACAATTAGTGCTGTACCAATGTACAGCACTAAATTATAATCTATCATATTAAAATGGCATTTCTGCTGAAGTTTCTTTTACTTCATCTGTTAATATTAAAGGTTTTTCTTGCCCTAAAATTAAATCCACCTCTTGAAGATAATATGTTTTTTCTTCTTGGTCGTTTAATTGTTCATAAGCAATTAACATTTTTGTTGCCTCGCTTAATGTGTATGATCTATCTTTCATAATTAAGAATCTTGGTTGCTTATCAAAATTCCATTGTGCTTTTTCTATTATGAAGTATTTTTTTTCTGTGTCCATAATTACCCTTCTATTGTTTGAGTTGCTTTTATTGTCATTGGATTTTTAGCCATTCTCCATTGTTGACCTTTTTCGTCTGGAGTTGCGTCATTATCCCAATAGATAAAACACACTACTCCATTTTTGGAAATAAATGCTTTGCCTACTGTATCTGTATTTGGTTTAAACCAACTACCATTTCTCGTAATAACTTTATTATGCTTTTTAGCAAAGTAAGTTACGACAAAATTATCTGGTATATTGTTTAAGTCTATTTTATTTGTCATTTTGCCTTTCTGTTAGTTAATGGGATATTATATTAATACCCCATTAATGTCAATAGTTAGAAAAAATTAATTTGCAACTTGTGATTGTTGCATATATGCCATTCTTTCAGCTATTTTTTCTTTCTGTGTTTTAGGTTTGTTATTCTTCATTCCTTTTATTCTATCAGCTAGATTTTTAGGATTGTAAATAACTAGACCTGTTGAGTTTGTTCTAATTATTTCTGCGTCATTCATATTCAAACCAAGTTCTTTTGATAACTCAATCGCCTCGTCTAAATATTTATAACCTTTTAAACCAATCTTAATTTCTTTCATCTGGTTTAAAATAGATTTTATCCATTTATGATGAGCAATAACAAATTTGCCTTTTGCAACTTTCCAATCTTGCAACATCATAAACTCTTGTTCTGCACAAAGTAAAGTTCTATCTCGGCAATACTCCCTACCAATTAAATCTAATTGGTATTTGTCATTCCATTCCTTGCCATATCCCTTGTCATCATCACCAAGATATTTATTATTTGCGTCAGTATATTTTGTTAAGTGTGGGTTATTTTCTTTGCCCTCTTGTTCAATCAAAATATCTGGATTGCAATTATCTTGTGCTTTTAACTCGTCTCTAAACAAAGCATATCCATATTCATTATCACTTCTTGAGTGTGATGAATTATTTTCAGTATCAATAGAGCCACTTAACCTAAAATCAAAATGTTTTTCTATTGGAACATTGTCCTCAATTTTAAGATTATTGTCATAATCTCTTGTTTCCTTTTTACCTAAATAATGAAAGTGAAAGCAACTATCTTTTGCGATAGTATTAACATTCTCAAATTTATTTTGTAGGTAGTATGCTTTTTCAACATCACTTGGTGTATAATGTCGTCTAACTATTTTTTCTGCAACATTCCAAGCTTTGTCATTTATGTCAATTTGGTCGCCTTTTAAATTGTCATAAGTTTCTTTTTCGTGAGTATCTTCTGCCTCTAGGTGTACTCTCATTCTATTGGCAATTTTATTTCTATACTCTTGATTTAATCTTATTCTGCTCATAAGTCCTTTCTGTTTTTTTATTTATTTGCATATTTTTAAATTATACTATTGACATTAGTTGTCAAGGGATTATATAAGATATTATATTACTTATAAAAACTTAATATAACATTTAAGCATACTTGCAGTTGGCAGTACAAAAACGCAACTGCAAGTTGCAGAAAGAAGTACAACTTGAAATAGAAAAAATTTTTTTTATATTTATATAAAAAGTAAGGGTTCAAGCCCTCAAGCTGATCCCTGATCCATATTATTAGTGGGCTAAGGCATATACAACCGGCTTGTGAAGAGTATGGATCTGGGATCAGGTGTTGTGACTGCCGGAATTAAACGGCTATAGTACAGGTACACGCTCGGAATTCTATATGGTATGTAATCGCCAGCGTCATGCCTACCTGAACAGGACAACAACTGGTCAAAAAATTTAATGAGAAAAAATCATCCCTTTGCGGTGCACCTATACAATGGGACAGGTTTTGCTCATATGCATTCTTAAGTAAATGCATATGGGTTAATATGAAAAAAATTCCTTCTGTTAGGAGTGGGGCGCACAACCTCTGGTTGTGTGCTTCTTTTTTTGGGGTGGGCCCGCCCGGAAAGCTGCAAGCCTGCAAGCATAAGATTTCAAGCTTGACAAGGGATCTGGGATATTATAAGATTTAAAAAAAGGAGAAATCATGAAGTTCGAAAAACCAAAAAAGAAAAAAATTGACTGGTACGGTAAAAAAGTTTCCGTCCCATTTGATTGTCAAATATATCCAGAAAAAGAAGTTAAGATCGCTAACAGGTTCAGTGGTGAAGAGACTACGATGCCCGGCTACGCCGCGGCCGTTTACGATACCATCATCGGGGCTGAGCGCTTTGAAGACTGGGACACGGTCCGGGCTGGCCTGGACTGGTTTAAGAAAAATTTTGCCGCTCAATATATGGTGGTCCTGGACTGATGGCACGCGTAAGATCCAAACATAATAATTTATTAAATTACTTTATACACGACCGCCGGGACCTGAGCCCGGCGTACGTGGCCAGCTGTGAAAAATTTCTAAAAAAAATTAAAAAAAAAGAAAGAGCCCAAGCGTCCAAGCTTTCAAGCTTCCGGGAGGGTGGGCCCGCCCATAAAGAATCAGGCTGCAAGCCTTCAAGCTTGACAAGGGTCCAAGCATAGGATAAACTGGGATTATGTTAATAAAAGAAGCAAACAAAATAATAATATCACTGTCACAGCCTGACAAGATGCCTGGTTACGCGTACGGGCTTCCGGCGTGGGAATGCAAGACCGGCGGCAAGCTGGCCAAGGTCCCGGGCTCGGTGTGCTTCGGCTGTTATGCAATGAAGGGCAACTATACAAGATTTCCCGCTATACGGGAATCGCAATATAAAAGACTCGAGTCACTGAAGGACCCGCGCTGGGTTCAGGCCATGGCTACGGTGATCAATTCAAAGCGCGTAAGTAAATTAAAAGTATTTAGATGGCATGACGCCGGGGACGTACAGGATCTGGCGCACTTGTTAAAAATTTTTGAGGTCTGCAGGTTAACGCCTAAGATACAGCACTGGATGCCGACCCGGGAAGCCTGGATAAAACCTCATTTAAAAGATTGTCCAAAAAATTTGATTGTTAGATTATCCATGACGATGGTAGACCAGCCGGCAGCAGGAAGCTGGGCCAATACGTCGACAGTAGTTACCAGCGGCGCCACGTGCCCGGCCCCATCTCAGGGCGGCAAGTGCCAAGATTGTAGGAACTGTTGGACAGGTTCGATTAAAAATATATCATACGGTAAACACTAACAGAGATGGATATGACTCACGTATGGAGACACCCGAATTTTTATAAAAAATTAAGAGCACAAGCCCGCAAGCTTACAAGCTCTCAAGCTTCTGGGTCACAAGCTCCCAAGCTTGGGCCAAGGGCTCAAGCTGAAGTCCCAAGCGAACCAGGTTCAGGATCCCGGAACCAGGGTACAAGCGAACCTTCCCCTTATCCGGGGAACAGGAAACAAGGATAAATGTATTCAAATTATGTTTCATGTGAAAGCTAATTTGATGGGGAGAAAAGCGAATTCTATTACCTTTTGTTACCTTTAATTCTACGGTAAAAAAGTTGCCACTAGGAGCATAACCCAATAGATCAGGAGTGCCGAATAAAGCCTTATTTTCCAGCCTTGTCCAACTAATTTTATTTGTATTTCTTTTAAGCTCATGCCAAAATTTAGTCTCCGGTTTTACCAAGGTAACCTCAACTAAAGTTTGCCTATGATTTTTCCCATTTTAGGATAAGGATCTTGTTTGCCTTTAATATTAATCCTGTGTGTGTCTCTATCCCCAATCATTCTATTTTGCAACAATTGAATTTCAGAAACATTTAATTTTTCTCCATTAGGTAGTTCAATTTGAACTCTCGCCCACTGTGCATGGGGGGATTTAAGAAACTTATTTAAGACTTGAGCTAGTTCTTTTCCTGTCATAATTCTGCCTTGTATTATATCCCATATCTTATATATTGCAAGTATGACTAAACCAGGACCAAAACCTATGATAAGGCCTAGATGGCACCCAATGGATGCCCTTACTGAAATGCAGAGAAGATTTGTAGATCATCTAGTTCACAATCAGGGCAGAACTACATTAACTAAGGCTGCCTTAGAAGCAGGTTATTCACCCGCACGCGCAACCGTTGAGGGCTCCGAACTAATGGACAATCCAAAAGTGGTGAAATACTATCGTTATAAGTTAAACGAAATAAATAGATCCTACACAGTCACAAATAATAACTATCTATTGCGCCAACAGAAATTATCAGAAGCCCTAGAAAAGAAAGGTAAGGAAGAGAAGTGTGGAATATTTGAAAACCTTATCGGAAAGGCTTCAGGACAATTCATAGAGACTCATTTACATGGTGACATAAGCGAGCTATCAAAACAAGAGAAGATGCATGAAATAAGAAGGTTAAAACGGATTCAAAAAGAAACAATAGACCCCATCGCCTCCAAAAAACTTATCGGACGAAAACTAGACAAGTAATTTTGTCATTCTAATAATACACCCTTTAGGAAAAACATTACGGTCAGAAAATGAAACATCTTTTTCTTCATACGAGGCAAATGTCCAAACAAACTTTTTTGTTCTTTTGTAAATGTATGCATGTGTTATCATTTTGCTGCATTCGAATTTATCAAATTCTTCTGCTGATGCATGGCCGGCATCGCCCGTTATGTCAACCCACTCGATGCGATAAAAATAATAGCGCTTCGGCCCAATCTTAACATGTTTAAACTTTGATTTCTTATTTCTCGTCATCCTTATTGTATACTCCAGGATTTATAAAATAAAAATTTAATTATATCATTCATGTGCGCGCGACCCTTAACTTGTTGGTATTGCTTGCTTTTTGAACATTTTGGTAAAAGAGAACAAATAGTGAAAGTTGAAAAACTGCTTAAATAAGCATTGGTAATCAACACTAATTTTAAAATTGTACCAATTGTACCAAATGAAATATGAGGGTCTAGGTACAAATTTGAGCGAATAAGTGTTGGTACTACTATCTTTTTTGAATTGTACCAATTGTACCTCACTTTTAAAAAAAAAAAAAATAAAAAAAATATTTTCATAGAAAAAAGGTATACAATTGTATAAAACGTCAATTAATGGCTAATTTACTGTATTTATTGATCATTTTTTGTACCTTGAGCTTGTTTTTCCTGTGGTACATTTTTATAATATTGGTCCACTTTGCGAAGGAACTCGTGTTGGTGCTTTACAAACTCCTTACCTTCAACTTCAAATTTCTGAAAAAGTAAATCCTTACTACACATTAGAATGACTCCAGACTGAATCTTGGTGCCATAGACATAATTATGGGCCATGCAATATGCCCCAAGTTGGGCGAAATAATCTAAAACCCACTCGCGCTTCTTTGGTTTGTTAGTTTGTTTAAAATCTATTATGGCTGGTTTACCTTCGTAGACTCCTACGATATCAGTAGCACCGGCGTACAACCCTGGATAGTAGAGGGTGACCTCTTGGCCCCACACCTCTTCCAGATCCCCGAGCCCTGATTCTATAATCTTCTTCGCCATGGGTTCTGCTTCCTTCCCAATTGACGTTAGGTCCCTGTGCCCTGAACCATTAATATAACACTCCAGATACTTGTGCATGGCTGTACCACGCATCGCTGCAATATCTCTAACCCTATCTGCCGCCTGAGCTCCCATCCTCGCCTTCCAATCAGCGAGACTTTTTCGCTTCTCTTCACTCTGAGTCGCTGAAAGTATAGTCGTAACACTCGGTAACTTATCGTCACCAATGTCATAGTGTCGTTTACCATTGATCAATGACCTCATTGACTTCGGGTAAGTAAATTGTTTATTCCACTTCATATCCTTCTAACTTTTTTTTCTAAATGATTAATTTGTAATGCTAATCTTTTATTATCCTCTTTAACTTCTTTTAATTCTTTCTGTAATGCCTTCATTTCAGGAGAATTCATACCAATGCCTTTTACAATAGTCATTTCTCCTTCTGCTTCTTGTCTTTTCTTTTTTTCTTCTCGCCACATTTCGAGTAACGATTGATAATTTTTATCACTCATTTCTTCTTCCATTTCTTATAATCCTTAGCCCAGTCTTGACGATGGAGTCTGTCCCATTCAGTCCAGGCCCACGAATTCAGCTGACCTGTCCAGCCTTGAATCCATAACAAGATTGCCATTTTAATTTTTTTCATTATCTTTTTTTCGATAAACAAAATATCTCTTTTGAATAGGATAGTCATTATCTTTACACCATTGGTCTGCATATTTTTTAATAAGCGTAGACTCTTCCTGCGCTCCTCCATGTTTATTCTTTTGCTTTACGTTCTTCACCTTGTCTTTTCCCTTCTTCATAACATTCTGCTAATTCTTTTTTTTCTCTCTCAGCTTCTTCTAAGAAGTCTTTTTTTTGAAAAATTTTATTATAATTTTTTCTATAGGAATCGTTGGAAACCCTTGATTTTCCATCCCATTTTGGACCTTTAGATTTTTCAGACACCATATAAATTTGTGTTAAATGATTTTGTTAGTCTATAAGACTCGAGGTCAACAACCTTATTATTATCCTTGACTCCCTGATAATGATCTAAGATTTGTTTTACCTTTTCTAATTTCGTAATGGAGTATGGATAGAGTAAACAACAAACATAATAACAATCTCTAAATGTGCAACGCCATCTGTATTGCATTAAATATTTAGTACCATCTTTACGAAGTCCTTTACGAGGTTTTTTATTAACCGTTCCACACTTAACTAATTGATGTACCCAGTTAATGACCATAGGATCGGTCATGGTAATCTCCATGCTAATACGCCAAGAGTTTGAAATTCTATGACCTTTACCCTTATGTTTCTTTTTCTTTTCCGCTCCTTGCTTGTAATAGATCGAACCTTCCCCATCAAAGAGGCCGGCTAGATATGATATTTCACTTTCCCTCATCTTTTTTCCTTTTAATGTTATTTAAATCAATTGAATTTGTAATATTACCCGAGACAGATATTCTAGTGACGTCTGAATAGAAGGGTGCAACAAAATGTTTAATCCAAGCAGGAAATATAAATATATCTCGATCTTGAGGCACAACAGATTGATAGGTAATAGATTGTCTATTACCATCCCCATAAAGAAACGTTAAACTACCTGGTCCAGCAGAGTTTCCTTTATATTCTTTTTGTTCTTTAGTTATTTCTTCAGGTACTTTTAAAAATATAACAAAACTTAAATAATCCGCGTGATCATGTGGTGGGTTATACTCACTCTTCTTCATGTAATTAACCCACAAAGATTTTAATAAATATTCTGGTTTATGTTTATACTCTTCGTTCTTCCATTTTTGATAAGCAAGATCATACACACCTAGAAACTGTGCGATCTCATCTACATACTTGGCTCTATCTTCATAAGCATATTCTTCTTTAATAATCCCAGCCAACATATGTCTATAATCTTTCTTATTCTTTCTAGCTTCTGCCGCTCCACTTAATAGTTTCTTTTGAAAGTCTTCTGAAATTCTTAACTGAACAATACAGGGGCCCCATTGGAGAACCTTATACTTAACTTCTGTTGGTTCATTCTTTTCCATTTTGTTTTCCCTTTAGAATTATTCTTAAGTTATCGTTCTCTTCCGACAATCTATCAATTTCTTTTTTAAGACCATGAATAGTTAGTTCTTGGTCTAAAATAGCTTGACCAGCTTTTCTACATTTACCTTGAAGAAATTCTACTTTCTTTTGTAAAGCTTCTCTCTCGTTCTTTAACGACAGAATAAGATCTTGTTTAGGACTTATTCTCTCCATATCTTCTTCAGTTATTGTCATGATTGGTTCCTTTTACTACCCATTTTAAAATACTCGTTGCGGGGTCAAAAGAATCAAACTCATACTTACTGCAACCGGTGGATACCGTCAGAATCAATATAAAGATCATCACGTTGATCCGCATGTATTTCTCCTTGTGAATCACATACACCACATTGTGCATGTACTTCTTCTTTCGCTAGTTTATAAGGTACTCTTATAAATCCATTGCCCTTACAATTAGGACAAATTACTTTAATCGTTTTTTTTGACTTTTCCATTTAACTTCCTCACTTTCTCGTTCACTAAAATATTTATAGTTTGTGATCTGCTCAGTATTGTATTTGGAACAATCTTTTTTCTTAATACATCAATGTTGTCATAGGTCTTATGGGACAGAGACACATTTTTATATTTTGTTATGTCGGTCATAGATGATATACTCCTTTCTTAGTTTTTATCATATGGGATTTATCTCATGTATTACAATAGGTGTCAATGAAAATCTTATTAACATTAATAATATGTAGCTATACTTCAGGTACATGCCTTCCTCCATACGAATGGCCTAGGGCATATAATGATATGTATGATTGTTTTCAGGCAGGTTATGAAACTTCTTTTAAAAGGATGGAAATGCTTGGACGTGATGAAGTTAATAAACACCAAATTTATATTAGGTTTACTTGTGCAGCCGCTACTACTACTTAATTTATTATTCATATTAACTCTCATAGTTTCCGTGCACGTACTCCTATGAGAGCAAAGGCTCCAGATCTACCCACCTACTGATTTCAGAGGGTCACAGATTGACGTACAGAGGCTAGCGCGAGGCATTGCATGGACGAAGGTCCTTTTCAACTTTAAATTTTTTCGTTGTTCCATTTCAGGAGCAACAGGACGATAAATAAATAAATTACGCATATCAATCCTAAACTTATAAAAATCATTCTATAATCTTATATGGTATACTTAACACTCTATTTGGATCTTGAAAGCATATAAATCCTTGCCAGGTCCCTGATCCATTGTTAAGAAACCATGCATTAATAATCTTGTCTCCCTCTTCAAATACATACGTGGAGATAGCTTCTCTATGTGCATCACCAAAATTCAGACACTCCATCAGTGTCATAGGTCTACTAAATTCCAGTATCTCTTTAAATAAAGTTCCATCAAACTGAAGCAATAATAACACTAAATAATGTACTGGCTCTTCCATTTATAAACCCTTTATATTTAATGTTTTTACTTATCTTCTTTTGAGTCGTTTGTCTTCTTTCCAAAAGCTATAATTTTCTTGAGCCCCGGTGCCTGTATCTCTAACTTTGCATACGGTCTCCATGATTCTTTAACCAAATTCAACTCAATTAATAAATTACCCCATTGTTTAGCACTTATGTTTTTACTTGTTATTGTTAGCTTTCTTGTACTCATGCTCCCCCATATCCGCAATATCTGTTATAAGATTATTAACAATAAATTGTCTTCGACGTCTAGATTTAACAATTAAATCTATTATTCCCTCTATTCGTTGATAAAAAGGCCACTTCATTTTTTCTGTCGTGGCTGAGGTGTCTGTTGATAATAGTTTATCTAACTCTCCCTCCAACTCAACAATTTGTTGAGAGGTTCTTCTAAAAAGTTTGTCTATCATATTTTTTTCCTTTCTTTTTCTATATATAGGTTAATGTAGGATAAATGTCAACCCCTATCTTCCCTGGCCACGATATTTTTTATAAGGTTTTTCACCCTTATTTAAGTTTTTTTTATGGCGTCCAATCTTTTTCTTGCTCCTGTCTCGATAGGTATTAACCCCGTACATTCCTTTTTTAGCCATTACCAGTCTCTAACGTAGGGTTTTGTGCCATCAGGTGGATATATTACAGGTAAATATGATATCTTACCATTCACGTGTTGTTTAAGATCAGAACCACATGTCATACATCTATAAAATTCTTTAGTAATTCCAACAAGAGATGTCAGTTCAGTACACGCTGGACATTGTCCTGTGACTATCTCAGCTGTCCATCTTATGTTTTTTTCGGTCATAGGCTTTCTTATTCTTTACCACACGCTGGTGGTAACGTCCATCACTTAAATCTTTAGCAATGGGGTTTCTTCTTCTATTTTTTTTAAGGAAAAATGCGTAGGATTTCTTATTCAAGGATTAATTTTTTAATAGATATAGAACCGTCAATATTTGTCTCTAATTCAGCCATAGATTTTATGCATTGATACTTAACATTACCATTAGCTTTTAAACTACGTTTAGCAATACGAGCCCCTTTTAAACATTCAGACATTGTGGGTTGTATACGTGCTTCCTTAATCTCTCCGTTGATTATCATCAATAATGCGAATACTACTTCTGGCATTTAATTATTACTCCCGTTCTTATAATGCATATCTCTATTAGAGTCTTTAAGTTTTTCTATATCTTCTAAAGCCTTCTCTAATTGTTTTGTTAAAAATTCGATGTTTACTTTATTATGCATTCCAGACTCTTGTTGTACCTGTAATTTCTCTACTTGTTTGTAAAGCTCCTCGATGAGCATAAATTGTTCTGAATCAGCGGGGTAAGGATCCGAGAGTACCACGCGGCCATCCAATACGGAATGCTGTGTTCTCTACGAGATCCTTCTCCATTAGTTCTAATTTTGTTGAGTTTGAATTTAATTTTTCTTGAATGCCGAAAAAAGCCCACGTTCCGATTGCAACAAGGCAAATTAGACTCGCTACCGTTTTCATCGGCATTTGAACCGCTGCTTCTTCTGAAATTTTTAGTGCCATTTTATAAAGCTAAGTGATTAATTAAACTATATATTAAAAAAGCCATGCCAGCAATTAATGCTCCTGAACATGTTAATAATATTTTCTCAAGTCTTTTTACTCGCTCTTCTATTGAATGAATTTTTTTATGTGTTAATTTTTGCATGATCCGACAAAGCTTTTCATGCGATTCAATCTTTTGTAAAGCGTTTTGTTTAGGCATTAGTTATAACTATATCCTGTTGAGGGTTGATTATCTTCTAGAGCTTCAAATAATTTTTTGTGTTGGTCCATGATTTCTTTATCTGAATCCATCATTCTATCAACTTGATCTTCTAGTTTTAAAACTTGTTGTTGAATTCTCTCTACTTTATCTTCATGTACTGCCTGAATAGTTGAAAGCTCAAAAGTTCTAGATAGACTCCAGCCAGCTAACGCTAACAAGATTCCAACCAGTAATGTCATTAATTTTTCAATCATTATGTTTTGTACTTCCCCAAATAATCTTATACTTTATTTTTCCGCCGTCGTCACCCTCTGTATGATCTGTGGGTTCTGTTAGTTCTAATGAGTGTCTTGCCCCATTTTCACAGGCCGATAATCCTATAAAAATAAGCACAAGTACAAGAATAATAACTGCCCACTTCTCCCATTCATTATGAAATAGCTTCATTAGGTATTAATCCTGCTTTTTCTTTTTCTTTTTCTTTTTCTTTCTTTTTTTATTTTTGTCTGGCTCTGGTATAGAGTTCCATACTGCTTCATCAAGTTGTTTCTCCACTTGCGAAATCTTTTCTTTAACCAAGACCATATCTTGAGAGAGCGAAAAGGTACGACTGAGAGTCCAACCGCCGAGTGCAATAAGAATTGCGAGCAATGCTGTGATGATTTTGTCATTCATTATTGGCAGCTTTCGCATTCTCCTGTGTCGTCGATTACAAGACCACCTTCGTTTTCAAAACTTTGATCTTCTTCTCTATTGCCACAGTCACAGTTAGTACATTCACCACTCTCTGCGTTTGTACAGTGACACATTTTATTACATTTTTTACACCATCGTTCAGTCATCTTTTCCTCTAGGTAAACCACTAGCCAACCAATCTAAAAATTTCTTGAATGGCCATAGTAAAAATCCTAAAAATTTTTTTATCATAGGACCCTCCCATTATTTATTAAAATATTATAGCGCCGATAATAACACCGACAACAAAACCAACTATGTATTCTCTATATAATAGAGACCATTGTTGAATTTTAACTTTTATCTTTTCCATTTTTTTCCTCCAGGTTTGTATAATGGTAGTCATAACTACCTTCCTCATGTTCATCAGTAATCCATTTAGAGGTAGTTTCAACAGACCATGTTTTTGTATTAACTAATCTGTTTATTAAATTCTCTGATGGATCTGCAGCTAACGATGGGTCAAATACTCGTAACCTATTGTTGGGCTGTATTGCATAGTTGCCATCATCTAATTCAATTACATGACCGCACTTATGTTGGTCGGGCTTATCTGAATAACCAAAGTTTAATTCATTATAATCACCGGGGCACCAATCAATGGTGAACAAATATGTTCCTTCTCTCTTCACTTTGCGCCTAGATATATAAATCATCTTAGCACCTTTTAAGTGATAAAAAGTTGTAACGCCGACATTATAACTGAAACTATCCCACATTACCAGCTCATTTAATGGTAGTTCTTTTATACCTGGTTTAGTACAAAATGCTGATATTGGTGCTCTCCACCAAAGGCCACCATCTTCCATCATATAATGAAATAAGGGAACCTGTCCTGGCATTGAAGTAAAACCAAATATTACGCAAGAAAAATATTTATTATGTGAATCTTTTTGATCTCGGAGATAGTTTCCACGAACGTAGCATTCTATTATGGGTATGTTGGCATTTAAGTACATAATTAATCATTTATCTCCCCCCAGTTATCACCTGATTCATAATCAACTTTATTAGGAACTTCCAGTGTAACTGCGTTTTCCATAATCTCGATGACCTTTTTAGCCTGTGCCTCATTTTCAATAGACAGATCTAATTCATCGTGAATTTGTATATGCGGTATTATACCTTCTTTGTAAAGCTCTAACATAGATTTTTTAGTCATGTCAGCTGCGCTACCTTGAATTAATTTATTTAATGCTTTGTATGTATATGCTCTTCTAATCCCTGGTCCATGTTCCCTGAGTGCTTCTTCATGAGCCAATGCTTTATGCATCCCGAATTGATTTGGTTCCCATAGATGGAAGCGACAAAGTCGACCCAATAAAGTTCTTATCTGTCCCCTGTCCTGTGCTCTATTAGAAGCTTTCTCCATTAACTGTTTAACAAACGGTACTCTGTTGTGATAGGTGTGAAATAGATCTGCAGCTTTTTCTTTAGTTACACCTAGCTCTGCTTGAAGTTTAGCCTTACCCATTCCGTAGAATAGTCCAAGGTTAATTGTCTTTGCTTGTGAACGTGGTATCTGAGCCATGTCTGCTACTGTTTGATGAAAATCTGCGCTTGAATCTGTGTTGTATGCATCAATAACATCGTACACTGATGGTAGTTTATACAAAGATGCGTAGTGTACTACTAATCTTGGTTCTTGTTGTGAGTAATCAAAGACTCCCCACTTACAACCTTCTTCAGGTATAAATAATGACCTTATCTTAGGTCCCAGATCCTTGTTCCGTGCTGGAATCTGCTGGAGATTAGGATTCTGATAAGAAAATCTTCCAGTCACTGTTCCTCCTCCTGCATTTCTAAGTTGATTTATCTCTGCATGTATTCTTCCTTTATGTTCGTATCTTAAAATAGAATCAATAAAAGTTGTGTGAGCTTTATTAATTTCTCTAGCCTTAGCAATCATATTAACGACAGGATGTTTATGTTCTTGTAAAAAATTTTTAGTGAATGATGGTGCTTCAGTTTTTTCTGTACGTGGGTATTCTAATCTCAACACATCAAATACATTCGCGATACTTCGTGCGGCCCATATCTGTGTGTCAATATTTGTTTCTGCTTTTATCTTATGTAATAAATCTTGTTCTGCTTTTTTAAATTCTGTTTTCATTGTATGTGCTCTTTCAATATCTACACGCACACCTTTAAATCTCATGTCAACTAGACACGGGAATAGATCAGACTCTAAATCAAATATATCTTCTAGGTCCTGACTGATAATTTCTTTTTTCATTTCTTGCCAAAGTCCTAAAGTTACTTCAGCATCTCGTTCTGCGTAAGCGCCAACATGCATAGATGGTAGTTTATACATTTCAGATTTAGGGTCTATACCCCATTCAGAGGCAGCTTCTGCTAGTGCAGCTTCGTTCTTACCATAACCCAGATAATGCCATGATAAACTATTGAGATCATAACGAAATCTATTCTCATCTGTTACTGCTGCAGCAATCATAGTACATGCTATATCGCCATTAATTTTAAAGCCCATGGCTCTTAACCAACAGACATCATAAATAGCATTGTGAAAAATTTTTGTTGATGGTGCTTCTAATACATCTTTTAACCAAGATAAAACTCTTGATCTATCCATATTACCACCACCTTCATGAGCTATTGGAAAATATCCTTTATAATGTTTTGTTGCAACTGCAATACCAATAACTTCTCCATTACCGATTATAGAACCAGATCCTTTTTTAATTAGATCAGGATCTTTTGTTTCTAAGTCAATTGCAATTTCATCAACCTGGCGTAGGTCTGGAAACTCTGTAGGTTTAACCCATTCTGTTTGGGCTTCAAACTTAGGAATTTTCATCGGACCCCGTTCTTGATTCAAAGACCTGACTTTTTTGTGCTTCATCTCCATAATCTCTTTCAATAATCATTTCGATAAAGTGAATAGCTTTTTCCAAATCCTGTCTTTTTCCTTTCATCCGGTGACGGACTATATATTTTATAGCACACCCCTCTGGGTAGAGCAACTCATTTTCAATCACAAATTTACTTGGCTGAATTTTAAATTTCTGATAGTGTTGTCCGCCGATTTGTTTATCCCAAACTTTCGATGTCATATCCTTTTGCCTCCTTTTTTGCTGTCATTATATATAAATTTTGTTTTGTACGCGTTACTCCTACATACCAAACTCTATGTTCTTCATCTTCTTTGTCTCGACTTTTTTCTGTGACTTCTCTAATTGTTTTTGTATTATCCAAAATAAGTAAAACATTTGTCGCTTCACCTCCTTTTGCGGAGTGTATTGTAGATAATTGTACTCTTGCATCTTTGGATAATTTTTCTCCATTTCTTAACATTTCTCTGACGTATAAACATTCTTCTGGATCCACTGTAAATACATCATACCAAGGGGCACGTAAATCAAATCCAAATTCTTTTAAATCATAGAGTCTTTCTTCTGTTGGGCTGTCCGTTACAAGTAATGGACTATATTCTAGTACATCTTTTACTTCGGACAAAGATAACAGCTCTCCTTTTTGCCATCTAATGTAGTTTAGAATACTTTTAAACAAAGTAGCCCTAAAACTTTTACGACCCTTAAATTGAAAATAGATTCCCATATCTTTTAGAATGGGTTTAAGTTTCTCTAGCCTGTCATTAGTTCTGGCAAGTATCAGCCAGTCTTGTTCATATAAAGGAACATCTTCAAGTGTTGTTATAGGATTAACAGAACCCTCTTCACCTCTTGCTTTCCAATTTTTTTTAACCCTTCTTTCATCAGGGATTCTATCTAAAATTTTATCAGCTATTAATTGTACCTTCCTAGGAACCCTGTGAGATTGTGGCAAAATAATGTCTTTTTTAGATTCTGTGGTTATAAATTTTAATACATCCGCACCAGCCCAGCCATAAATAGCTTGATCATCATCGCCAGCTAGTATAACATATTTTGAATTTTTCCGCATAATATCTACCATTTTCCACTGTATTGGGGATAAATCCTGTGCTTCATCAACAAATATGACATCATATTTCGGACACAATTCGGCCACATTAAATTTTTCGATCATATCTGTAAAATCTTTTAGCTTATAGGAATTTTTATAATTATTTAGTTCGTCTCTTAAAATATATAATAAATTTTTTTCTAGTTCATAAGAATACATGCCGGTATTATATTCTTCTTCGATAGTCATCTCCTTAATTCTAGCTGTATTAATTAAGTTAAAATATTCACTGTTTGAATCCACAAATCCTGTAGTTTCCTGACCATTAGAATAGACTGTTACTTCAATACCCAACTTTCTACCTATATCTTCGTAATGTTCGTCCTGCATTACTTCACTTTTTTTCATACCCAATCTATTAAATGCCAATGAATGTAGGGTTCTAAAATGTTTTAAATCTTTTCTTTGTAAATGTTTATATGTGTCTAACATTCTATTAATAGCTTCAGTTGCTGCTTTAGTAGTAAATGCAAAGTAGCCAATCTTATCCAGGGGTGTCCCCAGTTTATAAAATGTTTTAACATAATTAATAAGTTTAGTTGTTTTCCCTGTTCCCGGAGGCCCGTATATTTTTCTACTAATCACATTATCTCCGTCTTATGTTTTATTTGTGTATGATAAATAGGTACCTCTTCAAAAGATTTTATATTTATTTGTATTACATTTTTTGTAGAAGAATTATATTTTCCTTTGTCTTTAGCAGGAAATCTTTTTTGATCTAGAAACTGTATTTCACATTCTCTATATGCGGTCTCCATAATACGTCCTGTTTTTTCTTCTTTATATTTCCAATCTTTAGCTTTTAATCTGTCATAAAACTTTTCAAATTTAAAGAAAGCATACTCGCCTTCAATAAGAACTGAACCACTTTTAAATGCTGCATCCGTTGTTGCTCTTGGCCCATTTATTTTTGCATGTAATACATCATGTAGCTTTTCTTTTGGTGATGTACCAATAGGTGGTTGTACTGGTTTTTGTGTTTTATATAATTGATCCATTACTGTCTGTTCTTCATCACCTTTAATGAGAGGGGGTAAAAATCCTGCAGCTTTTGCTATGGCATTTCTACGTTTACGTTGATCGTTTAAATGTTCAATTGATCTACAATGTACTGTTGCTGTTGCGATACCATCTGGTTTAGTTACGTCAAATTCGTATTCAGGTTCTTCAAAAATTTCTATCTTTCTTAAATTATTCAGTATGGGATAAGACCCTTTTGATCCTGCCAGCACTCCAAATCTTTTCTTAACACAAATACCTTTCTTACAGAAATCAGCTAACGGACTTTGTGTACAGGTATATCCTTTCTCTGATCTCTTCCAGGATTTTAATTTACCGCTTAATATTTTATCATCCCATGCATTTGCATGTCGTTCTTCAAAGAATTTAACTGGGGCATTCTTAACTTTTTGTTCCCAGCCATCGGGGTACTTCATTTTAGCAAAGACATGATAGTTGTACATAAATCTATCTTTGCCATCAAAACCTTCTTGGTTAGATATTTTAGATATGTCAGCTAGACAAGGAGGACCTTCCATTAGATCTCCATCAACCCCTTCGTATATTTTTTTATCTATATTTTCCGTAATCTTTTTTAAATCTTCTTTAGAAACTAGGTTAGCTTCCAGTACTGTTAAAAATTTTTCAAGATCAAAGGGTGTTCCGTCTATATTTAATGCTCTTCTCTTCCCGCCATAGTAAGGAAGGTTTATAAACTGACCTGGTTTTAAGTTCCCTGTTTCCTCGTCCGTTGTTAGTTCGGTTTGTTTTGGAAAGACTTCACAGTTTGGTTTTAATTTAAATAGTGGTAATAGATTACTTAAAAAAGATTTAACTGCTTTTGCATCTGTAAAATGGTCCATGAATAAACATAAATGTAAGCCACCACTTTTAGATTCGATAGGTATTAAAGGTAATTGATAATTTTGTATAACATCTATAAAAATTTTTTTATTAAAGTCATCGTAATCTTTGGGATCAACATCAATAACACCAAATCTTACTTCTTTATTTTCATTACAGGGTTGAATACCAATAGATAAATTACCCTTAATATGAGCCTCATAAACTTTTTCAGTTAGAGGTTCATAATTCCACCTGTATACTGGCTTCTTCTTTCCGCTTTCTGGTTCTACAAAGGCTTTGGGATCATCAAAGTCAGCTAGTCCGTAAGCAGCCCTATAGCCATCAAAATATTTTATATATCTTTTATCCATAACTTTATTCTGTGTGGGCCTTTCAGTCTCCCTCCAGGCCCACACTGTGCACTCATTCTCTTAGAGAATTAGATAATGCTTTGATCCTTTGGTTTATCTTCACCGTGTTTCGCTCTGACAGAACCTTTAGAGATACTTTCAGAAAACGTTTTCGCTTGTTGATAAAGTGATTGATCAGTTATGGGTCCAACCTTACTTACTTCCCAACCAAACCAAGTGCCTTTGTCGTTTGACATTTGGGTTGTTTTTAGTCTGTAAATATGGCTAAAAGATGCCGGTGTAAATAAACCGTTTTGACCTTTTAGTTTGATTCCCGACATCATTGAATTCCATTTTCTACTAATTTTTAATTGAGTAGATTTCATAGATATCAATGCAGTCGATGGACTGTCACCTGTGATGATTACAAAATGAGACGCAGTCTTCTCAATATAATTACCGCTAGGTAGTCTATCTTTGTAGTTTGCATCCGGTTTTGTTTTGGACATGATATCAGAAGAAGAATCATAGATTGCAACTGGTGCACCTGGTCCATCTCCTCTATCTTTCCATTCGATGTATTCAAGTTTATAAAATGCAGGAACGACGTTTATGCCTTTTACTCCATCATATAACTCTCCAGAGACAGAATTGAAAATCATTCCTGGCTCTGCACCTTCGACATACTTACCATCACGTTTATTAACTTCTGGTGAAAGTTGTCCAAGGATTTTTAGAAAAGGAAGAGCTAGATCTTCTTGACCTATTTTGCCCAGTCCTTTTGCTGCATCATCTTCAAACATATTTGTTGGAAGACCTGCAGTCTTTTTTTCTGCTACTTGGTTCATGTTTATTTGTTCCTTGTTATTTTTGTTCTGTTGCCCGTGAACAGGTTAAAAAGATCAGAGGGCATCTCTTGTCCAGATTCTAGACGCTCCCTGACCAATGCTTTAAGGGTCATAGGTTCGACCTTTAATTTCTGGAGAGGTTCGTACCCTTGACCTTGCGCAAGGACAGCATATTGCTGTGCCTTGTTATCTTCGTCACGACCGAAGGCAACAGTGATTTCATTTTTGATCAAATCACCTAGGCCGTTATCTCGAAGCCATTTAAATGCTTCTTCCTTATTTTTAGTAGGAATGGAAGCACCGTAGACGGGTTTTACTTCTACTGAAGTTCCGTCTGCTAATTTTAATGTAGAGATGTTCATTTCCTGCATCATTGTAGGAATAACTTCTCCCGAAACTAAGTCTACTTTTCTTTTTAGTTCCTTTAACTCTTGTTCTTTAACTAGAAATTCTTCCTCTAGTTTTTGTAGTTTTACAACTTGATCAGATAATTTATTGGCGTCATTTGCACCATCTAAATCTGCACGTTGGTCTTGTTCAAAGTCAATACTATTCATCTATTTTTCCTTTCTCGTTTAAATTAATTTCTATGGGATAATAAATTCTATCTTGTTTATCCCATTTCAATAAATTGTATTTTCCATTTGTAAATTCAGAAACTATAGAACACGCAACCCCTATGATTGCAGGATCACCAGTTAATAATAAATAATCTTTTATTGTGTATTCTTTTAAAAGACTTCTTAATTTAAAAATTAATGGTCCTGGAGAAAAAATAATTTGAGAAAATTCTGGTAAGAGAAATTTAAATTTCCCAAACTTCGAAGCACTCATAATATTAATTTTAGGAGAACCAGCTTTTGTTCCTGGTAATTCCTGTAATACATAAACCTTTGGTTTATAACTATTTTTTATATCCTCGTAATTTATACTTTCTGACATCTTGACAATAGATATAATCTACTCTATATAAGAAGTCAATAAAGAAAGAAGAAAATATTATGGACTATAAATTTAAGACTAAGCCATACGCGCATCAATTAAAAGCGTTAGAGCTTTCTTGTGACAAGGAGTATTTTGCCTATTTTATGGAGATGGGTACTGGTAAATCAAAGGTACTGATAGATAACATTGCCATGCTCTATGATAAGGGTAAAATAAATGGTGTCCTAATTGTGGCACCGAAAGGTGTTGTTAAAACATGGTATGAACAAGAAATACCCGCCCATATGGCTGATCATGTAGAACATACAGACGTATTATGGCAAGCCATGATTACTAAAAGTCAACAAAAAGAATTAGATAAATTATTTGCACCGGGAGAAGACCTTCATATTCTAGTAATGAATGTAGAAGCTTTTTCTACTAAAAAGGGTGTAGAGTTCGCAGCTAAATTTCTACGTTGCCATAGAACAATGATGGCAATTGATGAGTCTACTACAATTAAAAATCCAGATGCTAAAAGAACAAGACATATTTGTTCATTAGGGAGCTATGCGGTTTATAGAAGAATTTTAACAGGTTCTCCTGTAACCAAGTCTCCATTAGATTTATATAAACAATGTGAGTTTCTTAAAAAAGAATTATTAGGACATGTCTCTTATTATTCTTTTAGGACTCGATATGCGGTTGTTAGAACAATGCATCTTCCCAGTCATTCGACCCAAATAGTAGTGGGTTATCAAAACTTAGGAGAATTATCAGAGAAATTAAAACCTTTTTCTCACAGGGTTCTTAAAGACGATTGTCTGGATCTACCAGAAAAGACATATATAAAGAGAATCATTCAATTAACTCCGGACCAATTTAAATTATATAAACAAATGAAGGTTTTAGCGCTTGCTCAAATGAATGGTAAGATGATGAGCACAGCTACGGTACTTACTCAATTAATGAGATTACAACAAATAACTTGTGGTCACTTTACGGCTGATGATGGTACTTTTCAGGATGTTGCATCAAATAGGCTACCAGAGTTAATGAACGTATTAGAAGAAGTAGAAGGAAAGGTTGTTATATGGGCACATTGGCAAAGAGACGTACATAGGATAATCCGGGAGATATCGAAAAAATTTGGCCAAAATAGTTTCGTGGATTATTACGGTTTAACCCCTATGTCCGAGCGTCAAAAAAATATCGAAAAATTCCAGAATGACCCCCAATGTAGATTCTTTATTGGTACGACTCAAACAGGTGGTTATGGTATTACATTAACTGCAGCTTCTACTATGATATATTATTCTAATGGTTATGATCTTGAGAAGAGACAACAGTCTGAAGCAAGGATAGATAGGATAGGACAAAAATATCCTATGACCTACATAGATATTATGTGTGAGAAAACTGTTGATGAAAGAATTGTTAAAGCTTTAAAAGAAAAAGTTAATATTGCAACTCAGATTATGGGTGAAGAACTTAAGGCTTGGATTTAATCTACAACTTTTCCGCCTTCCCATTTCATGTCCGGTAAACCGTTTTCGTAATGTTTGCCATCGAAAGTGAGAATCTGTTTTCTGTTAGCACCCTTTTCATTGTAGCTCACGTGCACCCAGCCGCCTGCTGGATCATCTTTTTTATAGAACTCGAGGATCAATTGATCAAAGTCTACGTTATTAGAAAGCCAGTAAGCCGTCTTAATATTTGGAACACCTGCGATTTCAAAGTCAACCGCCTGCCCCTTTGCATGCTGCGACGTTTTTTTGCTGCCGATCGCTTCACAGAGCGCCTCAGATCTGTAGCCCGATGTTATTGTTATTGGTTTTTCAAAGTGTGCACGAACGGGTTCTAATATTTCATAGCATACGTTTTCTAAATTTTTAATATCCCCGGCTCCCGGTGAGTTATCAATGCCTTTACGAGTAGCTGTCATTGATTTAGTCATCTCTTCTAGTTTAAAATGTTTCGATAGTTGCATGATTTTTTACCTTTAACGGTTGAATAGTAAATCTATTTTCTGTGCTGATGTCAAGTTATTATAGTTGCTTCCGCTTACCTGTTGTGACACTAAATTAGTGTCAATTGATGGTAGATTTAATGACGTAGGTGTGATAGGAGTGTCCTGCATTATTGGAAGTAAAGGGTTCTCGAATACTGGGAATTCAGGAAGTGCTAAAGAAAGATCATGCATCTTCGCTTCTAGGTCTGCAATAGCATCCCATGCTCTTTCCAAAGGATTAGATACACCTATTTTAGATGCATTCTTTTCAAAGGCATTATATATTTCATCTGAAATAGTCATTGGGGTAAATATATTTTCTTCAAGTGCATTAATTTCTCGATTAGAAACTCCTCCCAGTGCATTATAATAACCGTCCTCCGATATGTTTAATAATTTTGCAGCATCCATATCCATTTTTAAATTTTTCTTTACATCAAACAATGCACGGTTAGCATTTAGGTATGCATCTACAACTTCTCTTGGTTCAATTGGTCCACCTTTTAAAGTAACCCTAGTAAATAATGATCGTGAATCTCTGGCCCCTTGTTTGTAGTCAGCTACTTTAAACTTCATTGTTCTATCTGGGTCCAGTCTTACTGCTCTAAAACCAAAGAGACCTTGAAACTCATCACCGAATTCAAACTCTTGACCATACTCATCAAACTTTCCTTTAGTGATTACATCAACAGGTTTAATTGATCTATCTAATCTTTGTAATTGTTTCCATGAGAAAGGCATCTGTGATTCAACTAAGTGAGCCATGATCTTACTAACCTTATCACCAGGAGCATCTTGTTCATTGTACACTTCAAAACCATCTCTTGATTTTCCACCTCTCATAAAGATGTCTGCGACTGCTTCTGTCCAAATAGATTCTGATATAAATGGCTGAGCAAACTCTTTCATAGAAGTAAGAACCCCTTTCATTAGGTCATCCATCATGCCGTCTTCATCTGTTCTACCGTCTTGAACAGAATTAACTACAGTTTGCAGTGGTCTTAGTAATGTATCGTAAGCATTAGCATGACTGAAATCTATGTATTTAAAACTACCATCTTCCATTTTAATCGGGAGTATTGTAGAGTTCTTCGACCATTGAGCTACATATCTTCTGATTGCTTCTCTTTCGTCATCACTTACGTCGTACAGTGCTTGGAACGCTGCAACAGTTGCTGCGGGTACCGCTGCTACCGTGGTAGTGAAACCAAATAATCTTGTGTAACCTGTACTTTGAAAAGGTTTTACAACTTGACCATTAGGTAGGGTTATAGTCTCATTGATCTCTCTTAATGCACGTCTAACAATGTTAACCCCTGTTCTTGCTATTTCTGCAGGGAAAGATACGAAGTTTCCAAGAGGTAATTTTCTTAATCCTTTTACAAACTCAGATACATAATCATAGTTAGGTATATTATTTTTAACTATGTCTGCCGCTTCTCGTTCTAAAAATTCCTCTGTTAATCTTACTTCTTGTCCAGCTCTTTTAAAGAACTGTCCTCTCACTACACCTGCATTTCTAAACGATGCTTCTATTCTATCCTTCTCCATAGCCCATGAGAAAATTTTCCAGAAGTCATCTTCAGCTGTGTATAAATCTTGTGATACAGATTTTAATCTTGATAACGGTCTAAGCAATGCTCTCATTCCTTTTGATGAAGACAACGTAGATCCAAAGTCAACGTCTTCTAATAGTCTTGTAAGGTCTCCAAGTTTTACATTAGAGTTTACAACACCTAGTTTTAAAAGTTTTTGATATAATTCGTTCTGTTGTCTTGTTCCTTTCAGTCCTGTCTGTAGTGCTTGGTAGGCTATCTTCATAGGGTTACCGGTAATAAATTCACCACCTACTTCTACTGTTACATCTTTAATAGCTGCTGGAAAGATCCCGTTCGCTGCAGCAAAAGCTCCTGCACTTATAAAGTTTCTCATGTGAGTCACTGGAGATAAAATTGTTTTAGCAATCTGTGATAGACCTTTAGGGTACAAGATTAAACTATGATACAATCTTCCTAAGGTTCCAGCATCTTTAATCTGCAGTCCAGTTTTTTCTAATGCATCAGCTACTCCAGTTCTAGCCCAGAAAGGCGTGCCTGCATCACCAAAAGGATTTAATCCTCCTGTTTGCGGTCCTTGTGTAGCAATCTTTTTACCTGTTCCTACATCTAAGGTTTTAGCGGGGTCAACTACATCGACTCTTCTAAAAGTTCTTCCTTTTGGACTTCCCCAGAACTCAATTGCTTCTGCCTCTGATCGTGCAAACATAGGTTGTGCTACTGCTGTCTTATCGGGAGCTGCTCTCCAGGCTGTCACAATTTCATCGTTCTTTGTAATTAAATCTTTATAAAATAAATTACGTCTAGTTATTAAAGATAACTTAGCCATGCCTCCTATAATAGTTTGCATAGGGTTATGTGTTTTACCAAACAATTCATTAAATACTTTTTTATCTGCTTCGGAAGCTAGGTTTGATATAGAAATTCTAGGAACACCACCACGTTTTGTAAACGCTTGGCCCTTAACTGCATCATCTAATGTAGTTCTGTTAACAAAGAAATCAGGTACGTTAAATATTGCATCAGAAGGTTTGTCCATTCTAAATCCTTTAGGCATGTCAGCAGTGTTCAATGCATTCTCTACCCACTTGTCAGCCTCGAGGTCACTCATAGTTTTACCAGGGTTAGCTGCTGCATAACTTTCTTGAAACATTTTACGTGCATTTCTTATTGCTTCAGCCGCAGGTCTATAACTATTCCACGGCATTAAACCTTTGTTCTGAAATATGTCGTACGTTGCACCAATATAGTCCTTAAATTTACCACCAAACAATGCTCTGAATTCTGCAATCTCTTCTTTACCTAGTGTACCACCAAGTTCAGAAAATAAATCCGCCCACTTACTTCTTATTGTACTAAGGCCACCCACTAAAGAGGTAACAACTTCTTCTGCTTCTTCTTTATTAGAAGAAAGTTTTCTGATGGCTTCTTTTAATTGAGCTAATTTCTTTTCATCCATTTTACCGAAGACAGTTTTACCTGCGTCATCTAACTCAGCTTTACCAGATAACATTGTGTCGTTTACTAATTGTAAAAATTCTTTTCTTGCTTTAGTTAAAGGCTGCTTATCAAACATAGTTTTTAGTGGAGGAAATAGTTTATCTATATCTACGTCCAGTTCCCTGGACAAAGTTCTAGCAATATTTGCATCAGCGGACCTTGCACCAGTCATACCTCTTTCTATGTCAAAAAATTCTTGAGTCTTACCACTTCTTGATCTAAATTTTTCGGCAACCTTATCAATCCATCGATCCATTCCAGAGTTAGCAACATCTAATTGTTTATTTCTGTTAGCTAATTTTTTAATTACTTTACCTGCGCCACCTAAAACTCCTGTGAACAATGCACCTTCAGTTCCAAACTTAACTCTGTTTAATATTTCGGTAGCTGCATCCGGATCTGCGCTTCTATTTATTTCTGTAGGACCACCTAATAAATCTCCAAATGATCCAATGTCTTTTACATCACCAACGAATACACCTTCTGCTAAACCACCACCTAAAGCGCCGGCAATAAATTGTCTGCCTTTACCCTTAGCTGTTAGTTCTAATGCTTTATCCGCAGCTTTAACTAGATTAGGATTACTTAAGTTGACATATTTTTTATTCTTGGCCGCCAGCATAGCAGCTTTTGACATACCACCAGCAGCTTTGAAAGCCATACCACCAGGTATACCAATGTTAACTAATAGTTCTGTAATTTTTCCAGCAGCTGTTGCTTCTGCTTTCTCATCAAATTCTGTAAGGTCATCGAACCATTGTTCAACTGCAGCAGCTTTACCACTGTTGACACCCAAGTCCATGAGACTTGCGCCTAAAGAAAATAAACCTTTTGGAATTGCAATTAAACCTGATGCTACACCTGATAGCATAGATTCAAATGTGCCTATTTTGCTTTCTGGTTCGTAATTGCCTGTATCAAATATAGAAGCCATTACTATTATTTCACATCTACAACTTGTTTGTCTTTAATTGTTACTATTGTGCTCCCAACTGTGTAGTTACCATCGGGAATATTTTTTTGTGAGTTATTAAGCTCGTTTTGAGTCCAAGTAGCAATGATAGTAACATCGTCAGCATTTTTTGTTTCAGGATTTTTCTTTAGCTCAGCTAATATTTCAGTAAAGTCTGATTTAGGTATTAAGTTTCCTCTAAAGACCTCCCCCTTATTTGCTGAAAGCTCTTTGGCAGCGTTATCGTACAAACTCTGTCCTTTAACACCAGCTTTTGCATACACTGCAACTAAATCAGACTTACTTGGGTTTAATTCTTTAAGTAGTTTTTTACCTTGTAAACCTCTTAGTTCATTAAGCACTGCATTACTTGGATCAGATGCTTTAATATCTTTTTCAATCTCACCTTTAAGGATAAGAGTATCAATTGCATCTCTAGTTTTAGCTGGTTTTTCAAACTGTTTACTAGCTGCTTGAATAACTTGGTTAATTAATTTACCTGATCTAATATCACCTTTAAAGTCTTGCGACTCATTTATTAATTTACTAGCATCAATTAAAGATTTGTATGCAGCATCTTTATTCATGCCTTTAATATCCATTATGTCTCTGTACTTTTGAATTCTTTTATTGAATGCTTTTTGTTTAGCAATGCCAGCTTCCTTCTCAGCTTCTGCTGCAAAGAACGAACCATCACCCTTCATGCCTTCATTACTTTCCCATGGTTTTTTACCTGTTTGTGTAATTTGGTTGATCTGATCCTTATTAAGTTCGGTACCGTCTCCTAAAAGATATTTACCTCCCATATAAGCAACCGGTGCACCAAAAAATGCTAGTCCTGATGGAGTTGTTGTAGCATACTTAGCAAATTGACCACCTTTTCTAATACCTTTACCAGCCCAGCCTACGCCAGTTGCTCCTGCTTTATAAAGAGGATCTTGACTCCAGAATTTATGTGGTGTGAATTTATTTTTAGTTTGGGTTAATGTATTAAGATAATTTTCACCTGGTCTCATGGTTCTTGTTCTTCCTAATCCGGATCTAATTAAATTACCTCCAGCTGAAGTTACACCTTTTTTAGCTGCTTGAGTAGTTGCCCATCTTCCAAAAGGAATCGATGCTGCTCTAAGAAACCAAGGAATAGCTGCTAAAGCTTGAACATAATGATGTTCTCTTCCACCTGTTTTTTTAAACTGTCCTGGACTTCCTACATTATAAAGACCAACTCTCTGACCATTTCTATGTGGTTCCCTGATCCCTGACATGACACCCTCTTTAATAGGGCCGCCGTATTTAAACATTGGTCTATTTAATGTTCTCATATCTATGTTATCCTAAAGTTATCTGAGTAGGCTTTCTAAATATCTGTCCGTACAATCCACCAAGACCTGTGATAGTACCTAATGCAGTTTGCCATGGACTCTGTGTTGGTGCATCTTGATATTGTCCTTGTGCCATTCCGCCAGCAAGACCAGTAATACCTGATGCATATTGTCCTAATCTTCCATAAGGTTCGTAAGCTTGTGCTTGTAATTGTCCTTGTTGTGCATTTAACAATGCTTGTTGGTACCCTTGATTCATTGAACCAAGATTTCCTAGTGCTTGTATATCTGCACCCATTCCTGTTCTTCCAAAATCAGATAGACCCATTTGAGCAGAACCTAATCCCAATTGTTGTTTAGCAATGCTTTGTTGGTTCATTAAATTCTGTTGTCTTTGATCAAGTGCTCCTTGATAACCTTGTTGTAATAATCCTGATCTAATTCCAGCTCTGTTAGCTAAAGTGTCAGCTTGATATTGTCCAAGCATTGCACCTTCTCTACCACCACCAAAATTTCCTGTACCAACAGCAGCGTCTTTAATGTCTTGCATGCCACCTTGTCTTGATAAATCATACTGTCTTAATGTTTCATCGATAACCTGTCCCTGATATGGAGATGTGTAATCTGTTAATTGTTGACCTGTCATTGGTCCTGTTAAAGCACCTAGTCCACCAACAGTAGTTCCTGCTTGACCAGCTGCAGTTTGTGCTGCGGTTAAATAAGGTTGATAAGAACCAACACCTGCTGTTGCTAAACCATAAGCATCTTTTTGTGCTTGGTCCTGTCCAGCCACAAACTGATCACCCATAAACGTAGACGTATCAAGTGGCGCCGAATATGACGCCGTCATTTGACGGGCTAAATCTTTTCCTGTGTCTTTTAAATACTCTGGTAATGCCATTATGCTATCCTCGATTGTAACATTTGTTGTTGATCGTACATTGCTTGCGCTCCTTCTAAACCTTGTGAGTCTTCAGAAATTTCTCCACCTTGTTCTAAGTTATTCATCATATTCTGCATAACCTCTGAACCAGCGTCAATGTTTCCACCGCCTGCAGCTCTTACTGCATCAGCTGTAAAAACGAATTCATTTTTGCTTAATCTAGCTGGTACATCATCTGCTCGTTCTTTTCCACCTAAATCTACGAAGCCACCAGTCTCTCTATAATCTTTTTCTTGACCACCCATGTCGATCATTTCTTCAGCGACATCAGTTTCCATGATCCCACCTTCTTGTTTACCTGGTCTTCTGTACATACGCATAGCTGCTTGAGGGTTATAATTATATTCATCTTCATCTTGACTCATAGGGCCACCCTTATACGCACCTATTCTTCCGCCTTGTGCCCAATTTTTAACATCTCCACCTCTAATTATGTATGGAGCTTTGATTATTTTTTCTATAAAATCAAAAAGAGTACCTTGTTCTTCTAACATTTTTATATCTTCTTCACTCATATTTTTTAAAATTTCTTTTTGATAATCTTGTATGGGCCCAGTTTCATGTAGAAAATCGAACTTGCCACTAGGCAGTCTTTTATTATTTTCAGGTAATATATTTAGTAAACCTCTGTAACCAGGTCTTGAACCATCAGCACTTGGACGTACTAATTGTCCACCAGCATAACCTATTCTACCACCATCAGCAGCCATAGCTACTTCTTGTGGTTGCTCCATGCCGCCGCCTTGTTGCTGTTCTTGTTGCTGTTTCATTACTGCTTGTACGAATTGTTCAAAAGTTAATGTGCCACCTTGGTTTTTATATTTTACAAATTCTGCCATAAGCATTTGTTCCATTTGTTCTTCGCCTGCTCCTCCGCCATTTAATAATCCAACTCTTCCACCATCAGCTGCATAATAATTTGCATTTACGAATTGTTTATTTGGCATGAAGTTTAAATTACTTCCTGCTGATCCTATTTTATAATAATTTTGTGCTTGATTTCTTATGTCGGCAATACTTGAAGGGACATTTGTCCATGATTCTTCAACCTCTTCTTCTTCGTCATCTTTACCCATGAAGAATGGTGCTGCAACTGCTGCTGCTCCAAGACCTAATGCACCTGCTTTCCATGGATTTGCTTTAGCTAAACCCCATGCTTTACCGGCACCGCCTTTAATTGCGCCCCAGAGACCGCCACCTGTACCTTTAGACATAAGGCCTTTAAGAAAACCTCCGCCAAGTTTACCACCTGAAAAAGGACCAGCTCCCATACCCCACATACCTAAGCCGCCCATAATAGCAGCTTTACCTAGTGGGCTTTTAGCTACTTTCTTAATACCTCTGAAAGCTTTTTTAACAAGTTTACCTAATCCATAATTTTGTCTGGGATCTTGTAAGCTTCCTAAGCCGCCTTGTATTTGTTGGGGTTCTTGCATTCTTGAAATAGCCATATTTATACCTTAATCTCCTACTTTATTATGTTTTACTTATTAAATCAAGAGGTGGCATGATTACTTTTACATCCTGTGCCATGTCCTCATTATTATAACCTTTAGTTTCCCAGGCTTTTCTGTCCTTAAAAAGCTCCCCTGTTTCCTTGTGTCTATAAGTTAGTTCAACTTCCGCAGTTTTTAGTTCCATTAATCTATTTTCTCCTTCTTAATGTTTAGATAACTTATGGTAATTACTACCCCATCACTTACAGTTCCTGCTGTAGTAGCAGCTAATACTGTACCCCCCGCTACTACCATTGGATTTGTTAGTATTTCTACACTAGCAGATGTTGATAATGACTGAGTATGTATTACTTCAAAAGCATTGTTGGTGATAGTTATAGTAGGTGTATTAGATCCTGATTTATTAGTAACATGTAAAGATTTAATAATAACTGTTTCATTTACCCCTGGCTCTAAAAGATTATTGCTTTCAGCCGCTGTTACTGTTTTACCATAAAATTTATATTGGTTTATTACTGCCATTATTCTAAAAAGAAGCTTTTAGCTTCTATCTCTTGTTTAACTTCTTGTTGAAAAGATGTATTTAATTTTGTTATCACACCATCAAGGTCCCTGACCAATGATTGTAGATTAGCTCTGCTATATTCTTCTTCAGCTCTTGTTAATGATTGTACAATTTTAGCCATTATAATAAACCTGCTAGTCCTCCATATTTAAAACCTACTCTTCCACCAGTTGCCATCTTATCTTTTTTTGTAGAACCACTCCAGCCTGTATCTGTATGTGGGTTAGCAGTACCTCCAGTATAACCTTGAGATTTTCCATACGCAGAACCAGGGTTAACTGTGGATGCTCCACTTGCAGAATCTTTGGCTGCAGCGTCTCTATTAATATTGGTTTCACCTCTATCTATTCTTCCTTGAGTTTGTCGTATGTCCTCTGCTCTAGCTTTATCTATTAAACCTATATCACTTTTTATATCTCCTTGTTTATTGATTTGATTTTTTCTAAAGCCGTATCTTGCTAAATTCATTTTGTTCATATAATTTGCTTTATCTCTTAGGTCTTTAGTACCTCCTGTAAAACCCCAGTTACCCTCTTCATCTTGTTCTAACTTTAAGTTACCATATCTTTTAGAAAATGTTTCAGAACTAAAATAATCGTCTAATTTTTTAACATCCTTTCGTACCCCTTCAGCATAATTACCAAATAAACTTTCAATATTCTTTCCAAAAGGATCTATGCTATGGCCCATGTTACTTCCTATTTCTCCAAATACTGTTGGTCCTGTGTACCCTGTTTGAGATTTAATAAACGCTTGATCACTTTGAGGTAGACTTGCAAAGTTTTGTATTCCCATTTTATTCAGAAAACCTAAAATGGAGGGAAGACCAGGACCTTCAGGCTCTTGATAACCTTTAGTCATGATATCCTTATAGCTTTGGGATCTGTTAATATAAGGAACGTTGTCGTAAACAAAATCAGAAATTTTTCTTTTTAATGTAGGCTTTTCTCCTTCAATATAACTTGGACCGAACTGTCCTGTTCTAGCTTTTTCTTGGTGATCCATTATCTGTTCATTAGCCATTTTATTTATTTCACTTAAAGGTTTTCCATGCATTGATGTGTCAGTATAAGTTCCAGGATAACCTTTATCAAGATAGCCCTGAGATCGGTTGTATATATTCTGAGCATTACTAATGTCTGGAAAAGCTGGAAACTGTGCTGGACGCAAAGGTCTGTTTGCTTCGTTTATTCTAGCTTCTCGGTTGGTAATAGCTGTATTAAAATCTCCAATTAAATTAGAAGTACTACCAGAATAAAAATTATTGCCTCCACTATTAGTGAAAGCATTAGTGTTAGTTATTCCAGAAGATTGTGGTTGTGAGTCAAATGAAAGATCCTTTTTTTCATAAGGGTTTAATCTAAATTTGTCCATCGAGAGAAAATGATCCCCTCCTTCATATATATCTTTATCAACACCTGTATAAAAAGTAGCCATTATCTTCTTCCTCCTGGATGTATGTCTAATCTAAATGTACCTAACTTCCAGTCTTCAGACGTTGTTGTATTTGCGACTTTCATAGCAATTGATCTTGCTCTTAATCTTGTATCTTTTTTAGTTGTAGTATTATCAACACTATAGTTGGTAGTAGTTCCACTACTATGTGGATAATCCCTAGTTGTAAAACTAACTTGAGTGTTTCCTGTTTGCGAAATAAAATCTGGTATGAACCTGCTTATTCTCATAATAAATTCTCCGTCTCCTCTAAGGTCAGGCATCCCTACAGAACTACCGGTTGTAGATTTTTTTTGTGTGATATCAAAATCTCCCGAAGTAATAGTTCCAATCACAGCTGTGGTAACCCCACCAGCCAGTACTTGATCGGTCCCTGTTTCCTGTTCATAGTATATAGTACTTCCATCAGTATTACCAGTGACATCGAATGAGGCATCGTCACTTGGGTTATAGTATGTAGCATGTGGTTTAGCAAAAACCGCTGAATCAGCCCACGCTGTTCTTGGTAAAGTCCCTGTTGTCCAGATAGGTCTTTTCATAGAAGAGTCTAAATAGTTATAAGTAACCACCCTATCAATTGCATCCGAGGATTCAGTACAATAAAACCAACTTATTTCTCCAAACAAATTATTTAATCCTGCATTAATAAGATCTCTAGAAGTTGAGTTTAAATCACCATAAACATGGTCTTCTACTAAACACGGCATAGATTTTAATTGACCATCATATGTAAAGAAACCATTTTCTGACATCCAATAAGCTGTACCATCTACTTCAACGTTAGCATTCTTCCCCATTAGTCCACAGTTAGTACCGACTTGTTCAAAAGCAAATACAAAATCTCCACCTACAAATTTCATTAAAAATAATGCAGTGTCAGTCCAAACATAAATAGCATCCCTACCTTTGATAGCGCCCATAATCTTAGAGCCATCTGCAAGTCTTTGTGTACCAGAAGTGGTATCATTTATATCTATAGTATATGCATCTGTACCATCAATATTTTCCTGATCTGACCATCTTATAAACATGTCATCTTGAGAATCAGGCGTTCCGACGGTTGTTTCGGTTCCAAAAAATACTAAGTGTCTATCAGGAGTAGAAACTAAAACATGTCTAGATTTTGTAGGAGCATTAGCTAATAGGGTTGCTCTAATATTGACCGCACCAGCTGCTGCTGCATCCCATTCAAAGCATGCACCATTATATATAAGTGCAATTAATTTTGTTCCATAGTTATCTAATACCCATAAACCTGGATCAATTGTAAAGTCAGCAGAAGAAGCTTCGCCCCATGCAACATAACTTGAAATGTTTGTGACTGTTACACCACCACTATGGGTAGCTTTAGTTGTGCCATTAACCTCTCTAGCTCCACCACTTAAAATATTAGTTGTCGTATTATTGGCCGTAAAACTTATGTCTTCTGATCCAATTCTAATCTCACCTGTAGATGGAAAAGCTGCAGAGTTGGTTAAAGGAATATCGGTTACAGTATCATTAATAGTAGAAGCTAGTGTTGTAGTTGCTGGCCCTAAGGCAGTACCTCCAAACAATGCTGTACCCCAACCATAGCCCCCTAATTGTTGAGCTGGTCCAACTGCATAATAACATAAAGCAGAAGCAGACCCACTGGTAGACAACGGTGTCCCTGCTTCTTGAGTAGCCATTGTAATTGTAAAAGTTGCTGGAGTCGGGATTGAAGTGACCATAAATTTTTCATCTTCAAAAGTAGCGTCAGTGAAAGTAGAACCTACTGCAGTCACTCCACTAACAGCATCAAACATAACAATGTCGTTTTCACCTAAACCATGACTTCCAGTGCAATTTACTGTTACTGCTGTTTCTGAAGATGTACTTGTAAAAGTACATCCTGTTAAAGTAGTTCTGATAGGGTGTATGTCATAAAAAATACCCCCAGAGTATGCGTATAAAATTCTATTAGTTCCTATTGCTGCGTATTTAATACCAGCGTTATCGTCCCAATGATGAAGAGCTCTAGCCGCTCCAGTTAACTTATCGTCACCTAGTTGAATCCAACCACCTATTTTTTCTGGAGTACCATATCTAAAACGAACATTATCACCTTCGTACCATTGGCCCTCGGCCCCGGTCTGTGTGACTTGTTTGTTGAACCCTGGTAGAAATCCTAATTTTTGTAACATATAACCTCATTATAATACTATTTTACACCTGATGGTAGACCTAGCATATGTCTTCCATCAAATCTATTTTTCTCAGCAAATGGGCCATTCACATGATTATAATGTAGAAATACTTGACCGCAAATGTTCCCGTCAAAAGGCTCTCGCCAATGTTCTAGTTCACAGCCACTATATACTAGCATATCTCCTACTTCAAGCAAGACTTTCGTGCCTGCTGGAGCGTTGGGTTTATGGATATTTTTGTATTCATCAATAACATTATCTGCCCCTGTGCCATCTATTAGTATAGGCCAAGGATCTCCTCCTAGATGTAGTGTACAAGATATCTCACAACTAGGTCTGTCTTTATGTCTTCTTAATTCATCTCCTCTTTTATAAGCTCTAGAATAAGAATAAGTAGGTATTAAATCTAATCCCGTGTGTTGCTTCATAACAGGAAGCATTTTAACCAGTAAAGTATCCATTACAAAATCACCATAACATGAGTAAGTATTGGGTATTTGTTTATCGGTCCATGTACCCAACATCCCATTGTCATAAGTTATATTGTTTTCGTACATCCATTTAACTGCATCTCTTTTAAGAAGAAAATAGTTAAAGACAAAGTTAGCTAGCTCGTAGCTAAGCGCACCTTTGATTACTTGATATTTTTTAGTTTGAAATGTCATGTTAAAAGACTTTTTTGTATAAAATTAAAACTTACCGATATTCTTATATCATTACTTGTATTGGGTTCCACACAATGCCAAAGCCATGCGGGAAACATTATTATTCTACCCTCCAAAGGCTCTACATGAACATCTCGCCATAAACGTGAAGGCGGTTCTCCTTTTTTTCTATTAGGCATAGCCATATGTGCTCCTGATCTTGGGTCATTAAATACTATATGTCCTGAATTTTTAGGAGCTTTAATATAATACGCTCCACTAAAATGACTATTGGGATGTAGGTGGGGTCTATTATATCCTCCTGGTGGATTTATATTCGCCCACATATTCCCCATATGAGCGTCACCAGTTATCCATTCTTCTTCATATATTTCAGCTTGCATTTTAAATAATTCATCCACTAAAGATTTAAACACAGGTATTGTGTGCATATTTGTATCACTGTGCCAACCCTTCATGTTAGTTCTCCTCACTCCTTTATCTTTATTAGACCATTCAATAACTTCTTTTTCAAAAAGTCTATTATCTAGTTGAACATCTTTAGCATATATAAATGTTGGAAAGTATGAAGCTTTAATCATCATTTAAAAGGTGTCCCTCCAAACCACATCACTAAAGATTTTCTTGTTCCTCTTATAACAGGTTTAACTCTGTGTCTTATAAATGATGCAAAGAAAACAATTTGACCTTGTTTAATTTTTGCAACTTTACCTTCAGCCATTAATTCTAAATCTCCTCCTTCAAACTCTGAATCAGGTGACAACAAACAAGTCATAGATATTTTTCTAACAGGTGGTTCATGTGCACAGTTAACATCATTATCAACATGCCAATCATAAAAACCACCTTCTGGGTATTCTGTATATTGTGCCATCTCTGTAATTGTCATTCCATCAAAACCAAAATGATTACCATTAGTAGTCTTCATAATTTTTTCTATGTCTTTGTACATCTCCGGCAGTTTTTTAAATGGTATCCAACTAATATGTGAGGTTCTAGTTTTAGTATCTAACTCTCCTCCTTTAATACCTTTCTTATTTCCAACATAAGCATCTTGTTTAGGTTCAGCTCTGCCTGCTTCAATAATCATCTGACATTGTTTAGGTGTAAAGACGGGCTGTGTTGTTTCAACAATATAAGATTTCCATTTTGGTTCTGTTATCATATTAATATCCGTATTCTACCCATCCCGTTATTATATATTTGTCATTTGATAGAGGAGGGTTGCCTCTATGAACATGTGTAAATTGTGATGGCCAAACTAACAATGTATTTTTCTCTGGCTTGAACCGACATTTTTGATATAAAAATTCTGTTTCTCCACCTTCATCTACATCGTTTAAATAAACCATAAAAGCTAAGATTCTGTTTCTAGCTTTCATTTCTGCACTTTCACAATGCCAAAAATGATAACCTTCACCTACTTTTGTTTTTTGTATCTTAACTTCCAATATATGATGTGTGGCTAATTGTTTTAAATAAGAATATTTTTGAACATACAAAGGATATACTTCTTTAAAAAATCCTTTTATAAAAGGTTTGTTAGTATAGGTTAATGAAACATTAGTGTCTCGTATAGTATCTATAGAATTATCAGATACCAATGTTTCATCTACTTTTCTAGAATATATAGCACCTTCTTGTTCGCATTTATTAAAGTAATTTAAATAATCATCTATTAATTTGTTTGGAATAAAATTTTTAAACAGGCCTATGTGGTTATCTATAAAAAATTCTTTCTCCATTACGCAGCTCCTCTATTTTTGATAGGGTCAAATTGAACATCACAGTTTGCAGCTAGTGTTCGTCTAGTCTCAGTAGTTCCATTGAATGGGTACACACAGTGTCTCATGTCATAAGGAAACACATAAAAATCTCTAAGGTCCATTGGTGGCTGGTAATCTATTTTAGCAAACTGACCATTTGCTGCGCCTAATATTTGAAGTCTACCATTCTGTTGTATATGTTCTGCTGAATATTCTTTACCATAAGTAGATGGTAATTTTAAAATCATTACAGAAGATAGACCTGTAAATAACATTCCCCTATGAATATGCGCTGGATTGTATTCATGTTGTTTCATTTCATTAACCCAGATAGAATTTAAATGAGTATCATATTCTCTAACTTTATTAAAAGCTAAATAATGTCTAAAAATAGTCACGAAATAATCTGTAATATTTCGTGGTAACATATTATGATTTTTCATCTTTGTCTGATCAGCGCCATGATAAAACAATGAGTGTTCATTCTCTATCTTACCAACTAACTGTTTATTAGCTGGTTCAAGATTATGAAAGTTATTTTCATAGATTTGGTTAAGCGCACTAAACACATCTAAAGGAACCTGATATTTTAAAACAGACTGACCTAGAAATACAAAATCAAACTTTAGGTTTTCCATGTTGGGTAATTTGTTCTTTCTCCTTGTAACTACTTTCCAATTCGCCAGATTTTTTGATTCTCTGTAAGGATTGTAACTGTCCCATCACGTTAAATATCTCAGACTCTGACGAGTTCTGATTTAATGTTTTTGATTTTTCATGGTATTGCATACCGTAAGATTCTAGTTGGTGTTGGTTAACATCCTTATCATTAAATGATCCATCATTAAATTCTTTTTTTAATTTAGACCACATTTTAATTTCTCTCATTCTATGTTTAGCAACTTTTTCCATAGAAGCTTTTCCAAATTTACATTCATCTAAATCTATTTGATACTTTGTTGCTTTATATTCACTTTCTTCAGATTCTATTTTCGTTTCTAACCATTTAATCTTTGCTTCATT